>OGGJ01000015.1_pt1 | contig 179970 bp, 123 predicted proteins | sample 1571071 | NCBI WGS metagenome assembly OGGJ01 (sample SAMEA2581954, study PRJEB24529) | metagenome | biome: Human gut stool | place: China | collected 2011
TGACATCAACTTCCCACCGGCTGACGGAACTGTTGACAACATCACGACTACTGCAAAGATTACCCGGCAGATTAACGCCATCGCCAGCACAGACATCAAGGCGTTAGTTGTACTCAACAACAATGAAATGTTCACCGTCAGCGACGACGGCGACTTGCAGGTTGACGGCACGACTATGGTTGGCAAGACTCTTGCTGAATTGAACACGGCCGTAAATGCACAAATCGGTAACAAGACATGGACTGAATACGGCTTCCTCATGTCTAACGCAGTGCTCGCCAACGCTCAGGGCGGTACTGTAGCTCCGACAAACGCCGAGGCTTCCGTACTCGTTCCTATCGCTACTGACAAGATTTATGACAACTACAACGAGGCTTCACTCAACCCTGCTGCAAGCATCTACGTTGAGAGAGCTGTGTCAAAGGTTACTCTTACCGCAGCAGACGGCAACACGACTGAAGGCACAGCCCTGCCTTACACCGTTAGCGGCTGGACGCTCGACAACACCAACAATTCAAGCAACCTTGTACGCGAAGCCACTAACTTCGACACATGGAAGGCTTACACATCAAGCGCACAGGCAGCCGGCGTTGACAAGTATCGCTTCGTAGGCAATGCTGCTGTTGGCACGAACATTGACGGTGACGAAACTTACTACCGTGTTTACTGGGGCGAGGACCGCAACTACACAGACGCACCTGAAGGCAGCTTTACAACTGTTGGCGGAGAGACTGTTGCCGACGCAGCCCTCAACACAAATGTTGACGGAACGGTTGCACGTTACTGCTTTGAGAATACGTCTGACTTAGACCACATGGTTGAGCAGAACATGACACGTGTCATCGTCAAAGCTACCTTCAATGGCGGTGATGACTTCTACATCGTTGACAATGACAAGGACGAATTGTGGCCATTGGAAGATGTTAAGCAGGAAGTTGCAGCACGTCTGATTAACGAACCTGGCTTCAACGCATGGGCAAAGACGCATATCGTAGGAACTCTCAACGAAAGCGACCTCAATGTAACTTTGTCAACAGCTGCTGGCGTTTGCACGGTTACCGCTGTTACTTTAGCTGAAGACGCTAATGTGATATTCGCAGAAGGCACAACCTCTCTTCCCGACAATGTTGCTGAAACAGCCAACAGCCGTATCGATATCTTATTCTACGAGAACGGAGAGTCTTATTATAACGTATGGGTTAACCACTTCGGCGAGGACGGCACACCATGGGATGAAGCTGTAACTGAAGGTACTCCTGCTGAAGGCAACATCTATCCTGGTGGCGCACCCAACTACCTCGGTCGTTGGGGTATGCTGCGCAACAACTGGTACGACATCAACGTTATTGGCATAAAGAGCGTTGGCGACCCGATTGTAGCTGAAGTTACAGGAGAGACTATCGACAAGAAAGAATCTTACTGCTCTGTTGAAATCAACATCCTCTCTTGGGCTAAGCGTACACAAGACGCAGAACTTTAATTAAGACCGTATTTATAATTCATTTTCAATCCCGGCGGCTCCGGCCGCGGTGCCGCCGGGATTTCAAAAAAACAAAATAAACCAATCCCGGCTATGCCGGAACCCGGCCTGTAAAGGCGCAACAACCGTCTGATTAGCCACAAAGGCTTGGATGACACCCGGCACTCACAACGTGAGTTCCCACCAAAAGCGAAAACAACCGCCACACATACGGCGACAACATATAAATTAAGAGTTAAGAATTAAGAGTTAAGAAAGAAGAAAGAGGGAAAAAGAACAAGGGGCAATAACTTGTCAAGCCGCTTATCCACGGTACATTAGGCTTATCGGGCATATTAGTCTTATCCAGCCAATCCAAGAACTCCCGACTCTTCCAGTCCTCCCATTAAAATAGAAAACAATAAAAACCATAAGGTATGAAATATTCAGCGAAAAAACCTTTTAAGTGGTTGTGCTGCGCTTTGTTCGCCGCCGCCGCTTTCACATCGTGTGACATGATGGAAGAAGACCTTAGCGACTGTCCCACCGGCCTGTATCTTACCTTCAAGTATGACTATAACTTGCAGCGCGCCGATATGTTCAACGACCACGTCGGTTCCGTCACAGTTTACGTCTTCGACGAGCAGGGCAAGCTCGTCAAGACGCAGGAGGAGAGCAACATCGGCGGAGTGGCACCGCTGAAGAGTCCCGGATACGCAATGCACATTACCGACCTCGCTCCGGGCAAGTACCAATTCCTGGCATTGGCAGGACAGCGTCCTTACGCCGACATGCTGGGAGACTCACGCGCACGCTTTGTCCGCACCGACATGCCAGCAGGCAGCGACATGACGCAGCTCGGCGTGCAGCTCGACCGCGTGCAGACCGGCGACGGCACGTATGACATCGTAAACAACGGCCTGCCCCTCGACACCCTCTGGCACGGCATGCTCACCACGCCCGTAGAGGTGTACCCGTACAAGGCGAACAAGGCGGCTTACGCCACAATACCTCTCGTGCGCGACACGAAGAAAATCAACATCACCCTGCGCGAGATAGAAGACCCGACGGACATGGACGTAAACAACTACACCATGACCATAACCGACCGCAACTCTACTCTGCTTTGGGACAACACGGTTGACGAGACTACGGGCACCGTGGTTTACCGCCCACACGAGACATGGAACACCTACGACCGCACCCCGGCCTTCGACGAGAACGGCAACCCGCTGCCCGGCGTAGGCGTAATAGCGCATGCCGACTTCATGACGTCGCGCATCATATATCATGACGACCCAGCCGACGACGGAGAGCTGCTCATTGTCAACAACGAGACTGGACAGGACGTTGCCCGCCTCAACCTGCCCGACATCCTTTCACGTCTGCGCACAAGCGAGAACACACACCTCTATTCCGAGCAGGAATTCCTCGACCGCGGCTACGACTACCAAATAGACATCTTCCTCAACGAAGGCGAGCTTGACTATGTCAACATCAGCATCAGCGTGCTTGGCTGGAGCAAGCGCATCCAGTTCGAAGAGCTATAAAAAAGGTGAGAGAGTGAGAAGGTGAGAAAGTGAGAAAGTGAGTTCCCAGCTCTCCCAGCACTCCCAGTTCTCCCTGCCCTCCCCTTAAAAAAGAAAACTAAAAACACTATAGTCATGAAAGATAACAAATATAAATGGCGCGGCGCGGCCCTATGCCTTGCCTTGTCGCTGATGGCGGCAAGTTGCAGCATGAGCGACGACATGGAGTGCCCGCCCGAAGGAGGCGGCACGCCAGGCACAGGCTCGGCGTTCATACAGCTTAGCTTCGGCATGGCTGACGCGCAAGGCACACGCGCCAATCCCAACGGCGGCGAAACAGGCGACGGCCACGAAGCCGGACAGACCAACGAGAACAGCGTAAGCACCGCCGTGGCGTTCCTATTTGACGCGAACGTCAGCGTCAATGGCGCAGCCGACACGCGCGTAACGCCCGTTTACTTCCCGTCAGTCAATCCCACCGCTGAAGGCGGAACAGATATTGATGCCGTTTATGAGACAATCCCTGTGCAAACCACCGTAGAGAACGGCGATTACAACGTAATAGTAGTGGCCAACCCCGGCGACAACCGATGGTGGGAGCAAGCCGAGAACCAGACGCTCGGCGCAGTGCGCGACCACATACAGCAGGAAGCTTGGAAGGAAGCTGAAAGTTCCGATGGCACTATCAGTTACAGTGACTTCCTCATGTCATCAGCCGACGAGCCGACCGAAAAGCTTACCATAAACAACAACTCTGAAAGCGAGCCGGCCACCGTCTCCGTCAACGTAGAGCGCATGGCGGCGCGCGTTGACTATCTCGCCAAGAATGAATACGACTGCGAAGACCCGATGTACGAGGGCGCGACAATCGAAATCACCGGCGCGACCATCGTCAACCGCCTCACCGCAGGTTCATACCTGCTGAAGCGCGTAGCCGACGACGTTAACAGCCAAACCCCTAAATACCTCGGCCGCGAAAAGGCAACAGGCACTGACATGCTGGCAACCAACTACGTGCTCGACCCGTGGACGGCGTTGAAGACACAGCAGAACCTCACGGGCACACCGTTCACCGTTAACGGACAGAACGTTGAGGCATCGGGCCTTTACGACGCCGAGACCTACATCCCCACACGCTCCGACAATCCGGAGGACTGGGCCGACTACTGCAAGGCGGGCGTTGCAGCTACTGCGGATGATTATCTGCGCGTAGGTTACGCCTTGGAAAACACGACCGACAGGCTCAGCACCTCGCTCAACTACAACACGGGCATCGTATTCAAGGCGCAGTTCCATCCCGTAGGCGTGACAAACTACAACGACGGCCAGACATTCTTCACCTACAACGGCGTAATCTATCCCATGCTTACCGACATGATGGGACAACTCAACGGACAAGAATATTTCTCCACTTACGTCGGCAAGAAAATTGCCGCCCTTACAAGTTGGGACGACTTGAAAAACTTTGCGGCAAGCATTACCAACGACCCCACCGGCTACAGCACGTACCTTGAGGACTACGCCGACACACATTCAGCCGAAACGTTCAATACGGCAGATGAATTAAAATGGGAATACTACCTTAGCTACAAGCTCGGTGTGTTTGAAAACTCGCAGGATGGTCCAGAAATCAACCAGAACGACATAAATACCCGCGCCGTGCTTTACGAAAGCAGCGGCGAGCTGCTGCGCACCTACTACAACGGCCAGTGCTACTACATCTGGTGGCTGCGCCACAGCAACGACGGCAACGACGAGACCAACGGCGTGATGGAATACGCCATTGTGCGCAATAACATATATAAGGTAAGGGTGAACAGCATCTACTCGCTCGGCGGCGACATACCTGACAACGAGCAGCTTGACGCCCACGTTTACGTCAACAAGTGGTCGATGCTCGCCCCCGAGGTTCTTCCGATGTAAAACTTGAAAAATCAGATTACTATGGATAAGAGATACAGACACATATTGCGATACGCGCTGGCGGCACTGCCGCTGGCGTGCGTCGCCATGTTGTCGTCGTGCTCGCTTGACGACGACGCAGAGTGTCCCGACCCCAACGCCCCGGCCACGCTGCGCATCAGCGTCTCAGCCGGAGAGCCGGGCGACCTCAACGGGACACGCGCCGGCGACGACGTCAACGCCGACGAACAGGAGTTCATGCACACGCTGCGCCTATACATCGTCAACGATAACGTCAACGGCGTGCGCCGCACGGTGCTGGACTTGTCGCCTGACCTTACCAACAACACTTTGGCGCAGACAGGCAACCTGACAAACTGGGAAACAGGCGAGTTTACGCTTGCCCCCGGCACTTACACCATCTACGCCTTTGCCAACGTTGACAGCTATGACGGCGAGTTCGGAACGGAGTCAGGGCAAAGAGCCATCACACCGATGACGATGACGGAATTCTTGGATGACTGCTTTGCGACAGACCAGCAAGTAAGGGACGGCGACCTTGCCGAATACCGCATATACAACCCTGCTGAAAACTTAGACTTCGCCAATGGCATGTACATCCCAATGAGCGCGAAAAAGACAATCACGGTTACGCCGAACACCAGCGACATATCCATCGGCCTCGACCGCCTCGTAAGCAAGGTGAGAATCACCGTTCCTGAGGACAACCAATACATCGGCGCGAACAGCACCATCACGTTCTCAGGCTATGCGGAGAACGTGCCCCTGCTCGGTGCGGACGGCAGCTACGGCAGCGCGGAGCTTTACGGCGGACGCAAGGCCACGACCGACAAGATGCCGTTCAACCAGGCGGGCCAGGAAGTATCGTTCTACGTCAACGAGACCTACACTGGCGACCCGTTCACCGTAACGCTCAGCACAGGCAAGAGCGGCAACGGCGACGTCTCAGCATACGTGGCCAAGACGCAGCGCACCGACATACCCCGCAACAGCATCTACCCCCTGTCGCTCACCTTCCCAGATTTCACGCCGGACTTCCTGTGGCAGTCATGGGAAGCAGCAATCGGCTCAGTGCCCGTAGAGGTTGTAGCTGAAGAGAACAATTACATCGTGAAAATAGCCTCGGGCAACACGTTCAAGTTCACCGTAACAAGCGTTGACGGAACTAACAGCCAGTTGCAAAGCGCGACATGGGCACACGGCGACGTAACCAACCAGATAACCGACATACAAATCGGCAACAACGCCATCAGCGGCGCGATTTCTGCCGGCGTACCCGTAGGAACGCAAATCCCCCTCACGGTAACGGTTAACTGGACAGCCGATTACACTGACGCAACAGGCTCAACCGAGACGAGAAACTTCACCCGCACATACAACGTGACCATCGAGACCATTGATATTTGGGACACCGAATACAAGTCTTACACACGCGGCTCATGGCGCACTTACCGCCTTACGCCCGAAGTTCTCAACATGTTCATCAAACGATAAAAGGAGGAACAAGACATGAAAACAAACAACATATTGTGCAAAGTCCTTTCGGCTGCCCTGCTCTGCAGCTTCAGCGCGGCAGCGTGGGCGCAGACGATAAACACACAATATCAAAACAGCACCATCCAGCATAAAGACCCTAAATGGATAAGTCTTAGAAGCAGTATAAGCCAAGCGGCTCAAGACATGGACACCTTTGATGAGACGGCCCGTTTCGACAATCCGTATACCGGCACACAAATACAGGCCGCCCATACATATTATGATACGCTTTATGTGCGCAAGGGCGAGTCTGTTGAATTGACATTGCCGGTTGTGCCGTCAGGTTTTGATGGAACTTTTGGTGATAAAAATCGAAGTAGCGCAAGGGCATACCAGCGTTGGTACAACTTCATGACAGAAAAGCCTTTCAGCTACACTCAAGGTTGGAATACAAATTATACCAACATTTTGGAACCGACCCATGAGTGCCGTGTCTATTCCAATGGTTATGTTGCCGGCATGTCAGTAAGTGGCGACATCATGGCGCGTGTCACATTCCATTACCCTACGGACACCCAATACGGCACTTACGCAAACAATGGTTTTGACAACGGAAGTGCCGGCAACAACTATTATCTCGTAGCTTGCGACGCCTCTGGTTACCTTGACTTCACAAGCGATGGCACAAAAGGCAGTTTCAGTAGGGACAACGGTTGGTATGAGCCTACGTTGAGCCTCCGCGCCGTTTATTACATCATTGGCGTTGACGACCGTGGCGGAGCTGACGAAACCGAAGGATGGAAGAACGGCATGGGCCGTTTGGAGAACGCCGCATATCGAGGCGGTGACGGCACAAACAAGAAGTTCTTGGAAGAATATGACATCACCTTCCCTTGCGACCACCTCGGCAACCAGAGTGACGAGCTTGTGGCCTTGTCGAAATTCGCCAACGGTTACCGTATCGACGGCGACAATAACGACCAGCTAACAGTAACCATTACTGACGGGGATGACACATTCACTCTTCTTCGCTTTACCGATGACGATGACCGACAGGGAGGATGCGGAACAAGTGAAGCCGGAAATACGACAACCATTTCTGGCGACTCACGTTCAATCTTCTTTAGGAAGAAAGGCGCGGGCAAACAGAAACCTTGGAGTGTAAACGATGAAGAAACAGCTACTATTGTCGTAACAAAAAGCGTGAACAATACGACATATAACATTGCGAAATTCAACCTTACTTTCAAGAAAGACACCCGTCTGCTCACCCAGCACGAGTTAGACAGGCTTGACAGCATACGTCTTGGCGGCAGTCATAATAATGTTAATTCAGAAAACTGGTGGTATCGACGTTCATATCAGTACCGCACACCGGAATACCTGCGCAGCAATTATAATTTGTTGACGTCAAGGACATTCGACTACGACCCTGATGTTGCCGGAATGTTCGGCCAAGCCGACGGCAACGGCAACCACTGGTATTACCCGTTCCCTCTTGACTGGAGTTACAGTTCGTATGCCTTCTTCGACGGCTCAACATTCACTGACTTCGATGGTTCAACACCAAACAACGATAACTACAACAAACATCCATTTGCCGAGTGGGGCTATTACGCAATAACCAACGAATATGTAGGCTATGGTGACAAGGTTAAGAATGGAGTAAAGCGTCCTACCAATGCTTCTCTTGGAGGCAAAAACGCCGACGGCTACTTCCTTTATGTTGACGCGTCAGACAAGCCTGGGAAAATAGTAACCCTGCCGTTTGAAGAGAACCTTTGCCCTGGTACAGAGCTGTTTGTCAGCGCATGGGTGAAAAGTGCTGACGAAAACGTGGGTAACAGAGCTAACTCCGCCATGCTGTTCACCATCTACGGAATTGACGCAGACAACAACAAAACGCCTCTGTACAGACAATCCACAGGCCAGATTACGACGACTTCGTTTTTATCAACCGGTGATGGCAGAGAATACACCCGTACCAACGGTTATGACAGCAATGAAAACGACTGGTATCAGATAGCTTTCTCGTTCGTCAACAACGACGAACTCACAGATAAGTTCGTAAGCTATGAGCTGCAAGTTGACAACAACTGCGGTTCTACCGCCGGCGGCGACTTCTACCTTGACGAAATAGAGGTGTTCATATCTCGGCCTACAGCCGCTGTGACGCAGAAGGACTACACCTGCTCGGGCGAGCGCACATTGCTCAGCGCGTCGCTTGACTGGGAGCAGCTTTGCGAGCGCACAGGCGCAGACGCCGACGAAACCGACGGGAGCAAAGAGCCGGAGAACATCGACTTCTGCTTCATTGACGAGGCCAAGTATAACGCCCTGATAGGCAACAACGCTTCACCCTCGGTAGAAGAGATAACCGCGGCGTTGGAGAAATCAGTAGTCATGATTGGCTCAAGCGAAGACCCCGACCCCACAACAGGTGAATATTACGACCGCGAGGTAGGTTCGCTTTATTACAACATGGTGTTCAATGACAACACCGAGTACGTACCCGTAGAAAAGAACCTTGCCATAAACAACGGCAGCAACGGTAAATACTACTTCTACCGCACGGGTACGGCCGAGGACGAAGACCGCAAGCTGATTGTAGACTTCTATTCAGCCATGTCGCCCAACACGCGATACCTTATGCTCATAGTTGACGGCAAGACCGACGGCACGGTGAACACAATGGCCGATTTCGCAGGAATGTATTATGACCCGTGCGGCATAAAGTCGCCTGTGTACGTCACTTCGCAGACGCTTGTAAAGGTTAACGGCGAGGTGGTAGACCCGCAGAACGACCTCTGCGAGGGCCAGACGTTCAACTTCACTTCACAGATGCGCGTGCCGCAGCTCGACGACAAGGGCGAAATCATGCGCGACCCCGACACGGGCGAAGAGCTGTTCACCACGCTCGACATGGACGTTTACTTTGACTGGTTCTTCGGCACGGAGGAAGAGTTCAACGCCGCCAACGGCCAATACGGCGGCCATTCGCTCGCTTCGGCCTTGTCTACCCTGCGCGACATACCCGCCTACCGCAACGTGACCGACATGGAAGGAGTGACACCTGTAGCCGAAAGCCCCGGCGAACACAGCGCGCTGACGCAGGAGGACATCGACCTGATACAGTCATACCTCGACACTGCAGCCCCTGATGGAGGACACTACAGCAAGCTGGTGCTTCACAAGTCGGCTCTTGACATCGCCATACTCAAGGACGGCTTAGACCTCGTGATAAGCCCAATCCCCGCCGTGCGTCCCTCAGACTCGTCGATTGACGAGAGCAGATGGGAAAAGATTTGCTGGGAGTACGTGCCGCTCCACCTCAACGCCAGCGGCGAATCGCCGAAGCTCTTCGCCGGCCGCAACCAGACCAATTATCCCGAAGGGCTTAACCCTGGCCTGCGTATCGGTCTGAACCAGATAGAAACGGCAAAGTATGTCCGTAACGGCGAAGGCAAGAAAGTAAGGATAAGCTTGCGCGGAGCTGAATACACCGACGAAAAAGTTGAATCGTTAGGACTGATTGACAGCCGAGGCGACATCGACTATACGCAGATATACCTCATAGAGACAAACGACCCTGAGTATACAAGCCTTGTGCATGTAGAGAACTTTAACCAGTACAAGTATCCTATAGGAAAAATCCTTAGCTTGCACGCGGAAAAGTATGTAACCGGCTCAGGATTCAACGACTACGCCGAGGTGCAGTTCTACCTTGACGAGCAGACGCTTGAAGACGGCAGCGAGTTCAAGTTCACCCCGCGTGAGGGCTATACCTACACGTTCGCCATCAACTTCGCGGAGAAGGGCCGCGAGATAAACAACAGTTGCTGGGGTTCGTTCCCGATGACGATGAAGGTAGTGCCCGAATACCTTGTATGGAATGGCGGCGCGAACGACAACTGGAACAACGACGCCAACTGGAAGCGCGCCACCAAGGCCGACATCAAGGTGACAGACAACTCTTACACCGACTACGCTGAAGGTGAACTGACCGAAACGGGCAACGGCTTCGTGCCGATGTTGTTCTCAAACGTAGTGATGCCTGAGGACAGCAGGGTTGAGCTTTACATGGCCGGATATAGCGAGGGCGGCGGCAATGCGTCATGGGTAACTTCAAATCAAAGGCCGGAAAACATCGGCGACCCGACCGAGAACATCCAGTATGACCTGATGGTGTATGACGACAACCCCGACGACCAGTATAACGACGACCTGACAACTCAGCGTTACCGTGTGAACATCTGCCGTGACATCCACTTCGAGCAGGGCGCGCAGATGCTGCACGCAGAGCAGTTAATTTACAACAAGGCGTGGATGGACGTAAGCATGCCCACGAAGCAGTGGACGCTCGTCAGCCTCCCGCTGAAGGATGTCGTGTCAGGCGACTGGTACACGTCAACCACGGGCACGCAGACCGAGCTGCCTTACTTTAAGGACATAACCTTCAACGACCAGGCGAACGACCGCCGCACCCCCGCCGTTTACCAGCGCAGTTGGGACAAGAACGCAACAATCGTTGACAGCCCGATTAACAACGGCAACGGTACAGTAGGCTTCAACACGTCAACGGTGGCATGGAGCGCGGCTTACAACGATGCTTCTGTGCCTTACGTTGCGGGCGGCGGCTACTCGCTGTCGGCAAGAGACGTGACAGGCGGCAACGGCACGCTGAGCTTCCGCTTCCCGAAGGCTGACACGCAATATGACTACAGCACGGGCACGTTCACCCGCACAAACAGCGGCAAGCTGCTTGTAAGCGGTCTGCTCGACCGCAGCAAACCGCTGCAGCTCGTAAGGAACGACAACGTTACGCAGACGCTCACCCCGTCACAAGACGGCAAGTACATGATTGCGGGCAACCCGTACATGGCACCGCTTGACCTGAAGAAGTTCCTTGAATATAACAGCGGAACGGAAGGCAACCTGACAGGCCAATACTGGAGCGAGACGGCCGGCGGCACAACGGCCGGCGGCACCGACAGCCAGGGCGGCCAGTGGATAGCGCCTACGGGCACGGAGACAATCGAGCCGTTCGGCGCGTTCTTCGTACAGCTCAAGGACGGAGCTACGGACAACACGGTGAAATTCACCGCCGACATGCAGAAGTTTGTGGCCGAGACCGAGGGCGAAGCCGCCACTACAGCGTTCACCATCACGGCCGACAACGGCAACGCCAAGAGCGGAGCGGCCTTGGCTTACGCCGACAACGCCGAGAATGCGTTTAACGCTACAGAGGATGTGCGCCTGATGCGCAACCTGCTTGGCAACAACGCCAACGAGTTGTCAGTGTACACCGTGGCTGGTGACATGGCGACAAGCGTTAACCGCATCAACGATGCGCGGCAAATACCGCTCGGCCTCTTCGCTGCCGAGGGCGACGTCACCACGCTGACCTTCACTGGCGTTGACGCCCTGCTTGACCCGACACTCTATGATGCGCAGAACGACACGGAGACGCCCATCACCGAGGGCATGGAGCTGACTGTCAACGGACAGTCGCACGGCCGTTACTTCATCCGCTCGCGCGGAGCCGGCGAGGGCACTACGGGCATCACTGACGCTACAGCTGACGGCAACGGCGATGTAAGCGTATATTCAGTTGAGCGCGGCCGGGTGGTAGTATCGTCAGGCGCAGGGCTGCGCAGTGTTGACATCTACTCCGTAGGCGGCTCGCTGCTCAAGCGTGAGGATGCCGCTGCCGGGCAGACGGCCTTGACCATTGACGGCGTTGACAGCGGCGTGGCCGTAGTACGCGTGGCGACAGCCGAAGGAACGGCAACGAGAAAGATAGTAGTCAAGTAAAAGACTGATACTTGTAATTCCACACAAAGCGCGGTGGCAGAAATTCTGCCACCGCGCTTTGTGCGTTCATCCGCAGTTTGCTTGTATGGTTGGTAAAAGTATTTACCGCTTTTTGTCTTCTGCAAATCAGGCTGTCGGTAATATGTTTAGGCGGATTTGCAATCCGCCTAAATTTACTATAAGGATTTGCAATCCGCTTAAACCGCACATCTATATGTATATATATGAGCGGATTACAAATCCGCAATTAAGAACCGCCGGATTGCAAATCCGGCGGAACAAACTATAAGAAACCAGCCTTTGTAGGGACATAATTCATTATGTCCGCACGCCGCGAAGATGCGTATTATACAAGCACAGCAAATGAAAAACGTTCTTTCAGAACGTGCGGACATAATGAATTATGTCCCTACAAAGGATGGGTTCAGATTTTCATGAAAAACAATCTTTATACCGAACTGACGTTAAAAATAAGCATTTGTTTCATATTACGCGATTTGATTTGGTGAAAGTTGCCGGTGTCGAAGTAAACAGCTGATAATCTGCGCTTTGCGAAGCGTCTTCTAAAAGACGGCATTTTGCGTTGCAAAAGGCCGCATATTGCACGGTAAAAGACGGCGTTTTACCGTGCGTTTTGTGGCCATCCGCAGTTCAGGTGCAAGCATACTTGTTCCGCCGGATTTGCAATCCGGCGGTTTCTAAGTGCGGATTTGCAATCCGCTTACCAACATACATCATTTTATAGATGTGCGGTTTGAGCGGATTACAAATCCTTATAGTAAATTTCGGCGGAGTGCAAATCCGCCGAAACATATTACCCTCCGCCTGAATTACAATAGGATGTATATGCTTATTGGCTTTATATTCCATACACCTGAACTGCGGATGAACCCCGTTTTGCCGCATATTGCATGCAGGCGGCGGCCAGGTCGGGCGGCCGGAGCACACCGGGTTTAATAACTTTAACTGTAAATATTTATAAAATTCGTAATAAAAATGTAACTTTGCAGCCGTAATTCGAGTTGTAACAAAACAATGGGAAAGGAAACTTCGCAAAGGATACAGACTTCTATCCTTAACGCGGCAGAGAAAAAGGCGCTTATATGGCTGGCAAAAAGACTGCCCGGATGGGTAACGTCTGACATGCTGACATTCATCGGAGTGCTCGGAGCCGTAATCTGCGCCGTAGGCTTCGTCTTGGGAAATTATAACATCAACTGGCTTTGGCTTTCGTCGCTCGGCCTTGTAATCAACTGGTACGGCGACAGCCTCGACGGCACGCTGGCGCGCGTGCGCAACACGCAGAGGCCGGTTTACGGCTTTTTCATCGACCATACGCTCGACGCCGTGACGCTGTGCATAATGTGCATCGGCGCAGGATTGTCGCCGATGTTGAGGTTCGACGTAGCCATGCTCGTGCTGGCAGGGTATCTCTGCCTTTCCATCTACACCTATATCGGGGCTATACTGAAAGGCGAGTTCCGCCTGACTTACAGCAGCTTCGGGCCTACGGAGTTCCGCCTCATAGTAATATTAATCAACACGCTCTACATGTACACATCGTGGGCCGACGACCGTTATTCGCTCTGCGGCTACGAGTTCGGCGTGTTCGATGCCATGGGATTTGTCATCGCGGTGTTGCTTTTCGTGATGTATCTCATCCAGTTCTTCAAGGACAAGAAAATACTTGCAGAGCAAGACCCGCTGAAAATTCATAATTCATAATTCACAATTCATAATCTGGCATACACCAATATTGAATGAATTGTAACGCGATTATAAATTATGAATTATACATTATGAATTGAAAAGATGCTTCGCTATATCGAGTTTGTAGTCAGCCGTTTGTTCGGTACGGGCGTCGACACGTTCGTACTGTGGATATGTTCGACATACATATTCGACACCTATTGGGGCGACTATGTTGTTTCACCGGTCATCTCGTTTGAATTTGCGGTATTGAGCAACTTCCTTTGCTCGTATTGCTGGATATGGAAGAGTCGCATCGAGAACCGCTGCACGGCTGATTTCTGCCGCAGGTTCGTTGTGTTCAACATCTCCTCAGTGCTCGGATTCTTGGTAAAAATGGCGTTCCTGCTACTGTTTGAGCGCATATTCGGCTGGACGGTAGTGTGGTGCAACCTTGCCGCCCTGCTCATTTCGGGGCTGTTCAATTATTTCCTTGCCGAGACCGTTGTGTTCGGCAAGAAAGCGGCATTTTGGAAAGTTAAGAATTAAGAAAGAATCAAGAGTTAAGAATTAAGAATTAAGAAAATTACCAACGAAGCATATTTTCTTAATTCTTAATTCTTAATTCTTAATTTAATACTATCTTTGGATAAGATAAGCTGCGCCTCGGCAATGAAAATAAAAGGTCGTTTCTCTTCCTTTTATTTTGCATTGCGCTCAACTTGCATTATCTTTGCATGTCAAAGAAACATCAATCCAGGAAATGAAAGGTACAATAGACTGTTTCCTGCCGTGCAGTGACTACGTGTCGGTAAGCAATGTGCTTAGACAACTGCGCGGCAGCCGCATGATTAGACATATCAACCTGCTTGTTACACGCGGCTTTGCCATGGCCAACGCCGTGCCCGAAGGGTGTTCGTTCATCGTGGTAGACGGGCTGTTATCGGCCTCAACGATACGCGCCATAGCCGAAAGCGTGGTGGCAGACTACGCCATGCTGTTCATGAAAGACGTGCAGGTGAGCCTCGGACAGTACGCCATACACCGCATGATGCGCGTCGCTGCCGACACTGACGCAGCCTTGGCATATTCAGACCGCTGGACGGTGAAGAACGGCGAAACAAGCGCACACCCGGTAATCGACTGGCAGGAAGGCAGCCTGCGCGACGACTTCGACTTCGGGTCGGTGGTAATGGCAAGGGCTTCGCTGCTCCGCTCGTTCGCGGCGAGGACAGAAGAGGCCGACTACAAATATGCCGGATGGTACGAGCTGTGGCTTTATCTAAGCCGCCACGGACGCATGTTCCACATCAACGAATACCTGTACACGGAAGAGGAACACGACACGAGGGCAAGCGGCGTAAAGCAGTTTGATTACGTCAACCCGGCCAACCGCGAGGTGCAGGTGGAGATGGAACGTGCCGTAACGGCGCACCTCAAGGCCGTAGGCGCGTTGGTAGACACCGACTATTACGCCGAACCCGACTTTGACGAACAGGACTTTGACGTGGAAGCGACGGTCGTAATACCCGTGCGCAACCGCGATAAGACCATCTGCGACGCCGTAGACAGCGCACTGTCGCAGCAGACTTCGTTCAAGTTCAACGTCATCGTGGTAGACAACCATTCTACCGACAACACGACGAAGCTGCTCGACGGATACACCGACAAACGGCTTATCCACATCGTTCCGCAACGCACCGACCTCGGCATAGGCGGATGCTGGAACGTAGCCGTAGACGATGCAAGATGCGGACGCTTCGCCGTCCAGCTCGACAGCGACGACCTGTACTCGTCACCCGGCACGCTGCAAGCCATCGTCGACGCATTCTACGAGCAGCACGCCGCCATGATAATCGGCAGCTACAGGATGTGCGACTTCGAGCTTAACACCCTGCCACCCGGACTGATTGACCACGCAGAATGGACTGACCGCAACGGATGCAACAACGCGCTGCGCATAAACGGACTTGGCGCGCCGCGCGCATTCTTCACTCCGCTGCTGCGCCAGGTGCGCTTCCCCAACACAAGCTATGGCGAGGACTACGCCGTAGGACTGGCCTTCAGCCGCAGGTTCAGGCTCGGACGCATATTCACCGAACTGTACCTTTGCCGCCGCTGGGCAGGCAACAGCGACGCGGCCTTGAGCGTGGAAAAGGTGAACGCCAACAACCTGTATAAAGACCGGCTGCGCACTATGGAGCTGATGGCGCGCAAGAAGATGAACGCCGGCGAAGGCATGGTGTTCGAGGACAACTCGCTAATGCGCTTCTTCAACCGCCAGTTGGAGACTTGGGACTTGGCACGCCGCAACTTCCGCGACCTGCACGACGTGCAGACACGCAGCCTGACGGTGGACGGGAACAACGTCATACTGCAATACAACCCGGCCAGGATTGTATCGACAGGCGCTTCGATTGACAAAAGCACGATAAGCCGCAGGCCGTGCTTCCTATGCGTAGAAAACAGGCCGAAAGAGCAGGCTGTAAAGCATTTTGGCGACAAGTTTGAAGTGCTTGTCAACCCCTACCCCATCATGCCCGTGCATTTCACCATCCCGTCGCGCACCCACCAGCCCCAACGCATACTGGAATATTATACCGAGATACACAGGCTATTGCTGCGTTTTCCGGACATCACCGTGTTTTACAACGGCCCGGAGTGCGGCGCATCAGCCCCTGACCACTTGCACTTCCAGGCGTTCATGCAAGGCAACCTGCCGCTTGAGGCGGCATGGGCAAGACTGCAACGCGAGCTTACGGTAGTGTATTCGCTCGACAACGGCGACGACATAGCCGTCGTAAACGGTTGGTTCTGCCCTGCAATACTCGTCAGAAGCCGCAACATAGACAACAACAAGGCCCTGTTCCGCCGTATATATGACGCGTTGCCGCAACGTGAAGGCTCTCCCGAGCCGATGATGAACATCATTAGCCGCATCATTGACGGCGTATGCCACACGGTCGTGTTCCCACGGGCAAAACACCGCCCCGACTGCTATTATGGCGGACAAGGCGGCAACATACTCGTCAGCCCCGGAGCGCTCGACATGGCCGGACTTGTAATAACGCCGCGTAAGGACGACTTTGAGCGGCTGACCGCACAGCAAGTGGGAAGCATCATGCGCGAAGTAGCCATTGACGAGACTACCATGAGCAACGTGATAGACAAAATCAGAGGCACAAAACGGCTGGCCGCAACGGACAACAACGTTCTCGGCGGAAAGCGTGAGCCTTATGTACAAGTAGGCATACTTAGTTCCGACAAGATACGTTTCACTCTCAACGGCGACCATGTAGCCAAAGGCGAGGTAATATCAGGCCGTCAGGAAGTTGAGTTTTCAGAAGGAGGAATACTGTGGAACGGCAACCTTTACCGCGAATTGACATTCTCGCCCGAAGGCTTGGGCGCATCGTTCTCGCTTGAAGGTGTCACCATCGGCATCGACTTCCATTGGGAAAGACAGGAAACACAGACATTCCAAGGTACACTAAAACTTGTGGTCGAGGCGGACAAGGTATGCGCAATAAACTGCCTGCCGGTAGAAAGCTACCTTACAAGCGTGATTTCAAGCGAAATGAAAGCCACGTCTTCATTGGAATTCCTGAAGGCGCACGCCGTAATATCGCGCAGCTGGCTGCTGGCGCAAATCAAGCGCAGACACAGCCAGGACACGGGCGGCAGCGGCTTCTTCTCGTTCGTCAAGAAGGACGACGAGCTCATCCGCTGGTACGACCGTGACGACCATACAATCTTCGACGTATGCGCCGACGACCACTGCCAGCGTTACCAAGGCATCACCAAGGCGACGAACATACACGTGGAACAGGCCGTAAGGGACACGCGCGGACAAATACTGATGTATGACGACGAAATCTGTGACGCGCGGTTCAGCAAATGCTGCGGAGGCATAACAGAAGAGTTCCAGTACTGTTGGGAAAACAATCCGCAGCCGTATCTCGTCGCATTAAGAGACAACGGCGACAGCCAGTCAGCCCTGCCCGACCTTACCAACGAGGCGGAGGCCGACCGCTGGATACGCTCATGCCCCGAAGCATTCTGCAACACTGACGACAAGGGCGTACTGTCGCAGGTGCTCAACGACTACGACCAGGAGACATCCGACTTCTACCGCTGGCGAGTGGAGTACACACAGGAGCAACTCGCCGCCCTGATTTACGACAAGCTCAAAATCGACTTCGGGCAAATCATAGACCTCATGCCGCTTGAACGAGGCCGCAGCGGACGTATATGCAAGCTGAAAATCGTCGGCACAAAGCGGACGTTCACCATAGGCAAGGAGCTTGAAATACGCCGCACACTCAGCCAGACCCACCTTTACAGCAGCGCGTTCGTGGTAGACAAATTCGGCGTTGACGGCGGAGCGCCTTCACGTTTCGTCATCACCGGCGCTGGCTGGGGGCACGGAGTGGGCCTCTGCCAGATAGGAGCAGCCGTAATGGGCGAGCGCGGATGCAAGTATGACGAAATACTTTTGCACTATTACCGTGGTGCGGAAATAAGGAAAATATACAACTAATTCATAATTCAGAATTCATAATTGGCTTGCGCATTGCATTTATCTGCCATGATGAAGTTTGCGCATCGTTCCAATTATGAATTATGAATTATAAATTATGAATTATGAATTGTCCAAAGGCGTAAGCCTAAATTATGAATTGTGAACTGAAAGTCAGCGTAAGCTAATTATGAATTGTGAATTGAAAAAAAATCCTTGGAGCTGGGTTCCCTCGTTGTATTTCGCCGAGGGACTGCCTTACGTGGCGGTGATGACAATATCGCTCGTGCTCTATAAGCAGTTGGGACTGACCAACGCCGAAATCACTTTCTATACCTCATGGCTCTACCTGCCGTGGGTCATCAAGCCGCTGTGGAGTCCGTTTGTAGACATCATAAAGACGAAACGCTGGTGGATAATAACCATGCAGCTGCTTGTAGGCGCGGCGTTCGGCGGCGTGGCCTTCACCATTCCTACCGACTTTTGGCTACAGGGCACGCTATGCTTCTTCTGGCTGATGGCCTTCAGCAGCGCCACGCACGACATTGCGGCCGACGGCTTCTACATGCTCGGACTCGACGAGCACAAGCAGGCGTGGTTCGTCGGCATACGCAGCACGTTCTACCGCCTCGCCACCATCTTCGGCCAAGGCTTCCTTGTCATGGTGGCAGGCAACTTGCAGGTCATCTTCCGCGGCAGCATACGCTATTCATGGAGCCTGATGTTCTACGGCGTTACGGGACTGTTCATCGCCCTGTGGCTGTGGCACAGCTACGTGCTGCCGTGCCCCCTGTCAGACCGCAAACGGCGCAACGCCAATGCGGCTGCCATCTGGGGCGAACTGTGGCACTCCATAAAGACATTCTTCACGAAGTTCCCCGTCAAAGAAACGGTATGGGCGTTCCTCTTCATGCTGTGCTACCGCATGCCTGAAGGACTGCTCGCCAAGGTGTCGTCGCTGTTCCTTATTGACGGGGCGAGCAACGGCGGACTGGGCCTTTCGCCCCAGGAATACGGCTTCGTGCAGGGCACTGTGGGCGTAGTCGGCCTCACCCTTGGTGGCATACTCGGCGGAATGGCCGCCGGAAAGGACGGCCTCAAACGGTGGCTATGGCCCATGGTGTGCGCCATTACGCTGCCCGACCTCGTGTATGTCTACCTTAGCTACGCCATGCCTTCAAGCCTAACAATCATCAACGCCTGCGTCTTCGTGGAGCAGTTCGGCTACGGCTTCGGCTTCACGGCCTACATGCTGTACCTTATCTATTACAGCCAGGGCGAATACAAGACATCGCATTACGCCCTATGCACGGCCTTGATGGCCCTGTCGATGATGTTGCCGGGCTTGGTTGCAGGCTGGTTGCAGGAGCTTGTAGGCTATCTGTGGTTCTTCATCATCGTCGTACTGCTGTGCGCCATGACGTTCGTCGTAGCCGCATTCGTAAAAATCGACCCGGAGTTCGGGAGAAAATGAAAGGATAAGAAGTTAAAGAAGTTAGAGACATTGCCTTGATTGATGAATACTTGAAATAAAGCATTTGGCTTTAACTTCTATAACTTTTCTAAATTCTACAACTTCATAATAATAAAAAAGAAAATGGACTCTCGTGAACGTAAAATCTATCGCGTTACAGTGCTTGGCAGCATCATCAACGTGCTGCTCGTAGCCCTGAAGTTCGCCTTCGGAATACTCGGCCGCTCGTCGGCGATGCTCGCAGACGCCGTGCATTCGCTCTCCGACCTTGTCACCGACGTAATCGTCATCGTCTTCGTCAAGCTAAGCAACAAGCCGCAAGACAGCGACCACGACTACGGCCACGGCAAGTACGAGACGCTCGCCACAGCCTTTATCGGCCTCGCCCTGTTCGCCGTAGGCGTAATGCTCCTGTACGGCGGAGCTGAAAAAATAGCCGCCGCGCTGCGCGGAGAAGCCCTGCCGCAGCCTGGCATAATCGCCCTCTGGGCGGCGTTAATCAGCATCGTGTCTAAAGAATGGTGCTACCGCTTCACCGTGAAAGCAGGACGCGAGGCGCAGTCGCAGGCCGTCGTCGCCAACGCCTGGCACCACCGCAGCGACGCCTTCTCGTCCATCGGCACGGCATTCGGCATCGGCGGTGCCATATTCCTCGGCGAACGCTGGAGCGTGCTCGACCCCATCGCCGCCGTCATTGTCAGCATCTTCATCATAAAGACAGCCCTCGCACTGATGAAACAGGCATCAGACGAACTCTTAGAAAAGAGCCTTCCCGAAGACGTGGAGCGCAAAATCAAGGACATAGCCGAATCGGAAGACGGCGTCAGCGGCATACACAACCTGCGCACACGCCGCATAGGCAACAGCATATCGATAGAAATGCACCTGCGCATGCCCGGCGACCTTACCCTGTACGAGGCGCACCGACGCGCCACAGACATAGAGCAGGAACTGCGCCAGCACTTCGGCGGCGGCACATACATCAACCTCCACATCGAGCCGCTCAAAGTAAACGGGCGGTACGTAGAACCGGAAGACACGAAGGACAAAACTGCAAAAAATTAGCAGTACATTGATTTATATAAATATTCTATAGTTTCTCCCCCTCATCTGTCAGTTCTACACATAAACCGCTTATAATCACCAATATACAGTCTGACAGATGCCCATGCCATCCGTCAGCCTCTGTCAGTGAACATCAACCCTAAAGTTCCGACCTGACAATGACTGACATTTTGCGTGGGCAAATATCAGCCTGCAACAGCTTGGCATCCATACATTTACACGCAAAACTGACAGATGACAGAGAAAAGCCCCTCCCAAAATTACAAAGACACCTTCCGCCCGGCAAAAGACCGTCAACCGCCATGCAAAAGGCCGTCAATCACACGCCAATCTACCACCTTTTACATTGCGAAACGCCGTCTTTCATACACCATAAGGGCATCAAAAACATCTTTCATCCTTCACCGCAAGAGTCATCATGCTGATATCCAGCACGTTAAGTGGTGAAACATCAGGTGAAAGATGGTGAAAGATGCCTTTCATATCGTCACATTCACTGAATTTACTGTCACACCGTCACATCGCCGATAAACGCCTGTGCGTCAGTAGATTACGGTGTGACACAAAGCGTGATATTGGTGACAGTAAGCATTTCACCAGTGTCACGCCTAACTTTTTGGCCGTCAGCAGTTTACACACCGCGTGACACTGTGACAGTATTTTCGTGTTTGAAAACCTACAATCCATCACGGAAAATGACGACGAACCTATCTTTCACCTCCAATCCTATTGACACACAACGAATTACGGCGAAAGTGAAAGATGAAGGATGATTTCAAAAAAGTTTTATAGACTATATCCATGCATCAAGCTTTCACCCCTTCCTTTGCAAAGAACGGACATACCGCCAACTGTCAATCTTCTTCTTAATAACCTTGACTGAATAAGTAGGCAAAAACAGACAAGCGAAATACAAATACGACTTGATTTTGGAAAAGCCCAATATCGTATGGTACACATCTATGTAAAACTTTACAAGTGAACGCTTGTTGCTTGACAGCGAATTATTCCTTATCCTGTAATATGCCAACGGCTCTTTCATCCCGTAAGCCACCCTGCACTTCTGAAGCAGCTGGATAAGCATAGCCCAATCCTGCCGTTTGCGCAGCAACGGGAAATAAAACTTGCCATACAACGAAGTATCATACAAAGCCGTAAGGAAACCTATCTTGTCATCGCGCTTCATGCCGCCGAATGTCACAATCCGCGGCGCAATGAAGATGCCGTTATCTACGCCGTCCTGACTGCACAAGATATATGATGAAAACACAAGGCAGCACTTCTTTTCCCTGATAAAGGCGATTTGTTTTTCCAATTTATCAGGAAACCAGCGGTCGTCACTATCACAAAAAGCTATATAGCGTCCTCTTGCCGCCTCTATTCCTTTATTACGCGCAAAGCCAGCCCCTTTGTTCTCGTCAAGACAAATCACCTTTATCCTGTTGTCAACCTTTTGGTAATGTTCCAAAAGAGACAACGTATCTTCGTTGTCCGAGTGGTCGTCAACTATAATAAGCTCCCAGTCTTTATATGTTTGGTTCAATATGCTGTCAATACTTTCCGCCGACACTGCACCTGTATTGTACATGGGCATTATGACTGAAACAAGATTGTTCTCCATTTACACCAATAATTAAATTTGAATATTTTATAAACAGCATCAAACAGAATATCCTCTCTGAAAAAGTTTTCTCATTGTTGCAGCAACTCGCGTCATGAAAAACAATAAATTATACTTGAACGGGGCAGATAAATAAATCTTTAAATAACTATATGACAAGCTCAAAGCCAATCTCACCCGAAAGGAATATGGGTATGCTTTGTGCGACACCGATGACGAACGTTTACGTACATAATATATGGTATCAGAAGAAGCCAAAAACATCTTATCCACTCGCTTTGAAATCTGGAACATGAACAATGAATCTTCTCCCAACGCATACTTAGGAATAAACATGTCATCACGAATGACATTGCGTGGTATCAGTTTTGCCCATGAAGACGACAAAAAACTGCGAGCGTTGAAGAATGTCAAGTGGTTTAACCTACAACACTTCTTGTAAGCAGTTGTCTGATAATGAGGCAAACGATTATTGGTAACATCTTCAACCTGCAATACATTTGATATAGCCAAATCACATTCCCCCAAACCCCGAACCAAATTATTCAAATAATTCGGACTAACCCAATCGTCATCATCAACAAAAGCGATATAATCGCCACTCGCTTCAAGCAGCCCTATATTACGCGCATTGGACACGCCTGCCACATCAGTATGAATAATCCTTATCTTCGGCTTGTTATTCTTCCCAGCAATAAACTGAGTTATATTTTTCAAAAAAGGCTCTTTGCATCCGTTCAATACTATCAAAATCTCAAAAAGACCATTATCCAATGTCTGTTCCAGTAAGGATTCAAGACATTCATAAATATATCCTAACGGCTTATACGTAGGAATAATCACTGACACCAACATGCCTTTTCTATTTAGTTGCAACAAATACGACATCAAACACGTTCAAACTTGTCCAATGCGCTTCTGACAGCATTAAGCCAACCATGTCCGAACCTTAAATCTGGCTCAACATAATTGCCTTCGCCCCATTCATTCCATGCCCTAAGCATAAGTATCCTATGTTGGGGCTGTTTTTTACTAATTAGAGCCAATGCCTCTTCTATATGTCGTTGAAATTCCCCTGGCGTTGCATTTACATACACGCCATCATAAGAACCAACGCGCGGTGTTCTGTCCCATTGAGGCACTATTGTCGGAATTACATTTTCCCACACATCTTCGGGAGCAAAAAAATTCTTAACTACATTTTTATATTCAAACGTATTGACCTTCATACCTGAAAAGAACCTCCTTAACAAAAGTTGCATGACACGCTTGTATTTTCCCGTGTAAATCATTTCCGCACGAAACTTTCCAAAAGAATTAACCCCGTCAAATCCTAAATCAAGAATGCCTTTGTAAACATCCTTGCTACTTTTAAGATTAGGAATTACCCTACGTATAGTCCCGTCGTTTTGACGTTTTATCGTTGATGTGGAATTTGTCACACCTACAAAATACAATCCATCAAATCCATTTTCTTTCGCAAGCTTTCTCCATAACCCAATAAAATGTGACACGTCAGTAAAGTTATACGAATCGTATATCAAGAAAAGAGGCTTGCCGTCAACCTTTATATATCGTTTATCGCGAAATGCAGGCAAGAGGTAATTGAAATGGTCAACATAATCTTGCTCTCCTGGATAGAGCTGCTTAGCTATCATTGTTTTAGAAGACACATTTCCTTTGTTGCGCTTCCATGTTTTTGTAGACCAATCATGATTTGCCCAACACAAACAAAAAGGATAATCAGGTTTACCTGATTTCAAGACCTCTTCAAATGGACGTTCCAATAGTTTTTTCCCATTTCCAAACCAATAATGGTAATAACAAAAACCTTCTATGCCAGCTTCGCGAGCTAATTCGGCTTGCTTAATCCTTGTCTCAGGCAACCTAAGGTCATAAAACCCAAGGTCTGCTGGAATGTGTGGCTGATAATGCCCTGTGAACAAAGGCCGCGCTTGTGCTACATTTGTCCATTCTGTAAACCCTGCCCCCCAATACTTGTCATTTTCTGGTATCGGATAAAACTGAGGCAAGTAATACGCTATAATTCTATTTTTCATTTAAATATCTTTTTTAATTTGTTTTATTACTTTTGCCGGAGCACCGACTGCAACAGAAAAGGACGGTAAATCTTTAGTGACAACACTATTTGCGCCAACAATGACACCATCCCCTATAGTCACCCCAGGCATGATACAAACATTATTTCCCAACCAGACATTATCTCCAATCACAACGCCACCCTTGGACACCAACTTACGTTTCTGTGGATGAAGCATCAATGATTCCATTTTAGAACTTCCATGTGAGTTGTCTGTTATAAGAACGTTTGTTCCTGTCAAAAGATTCTTCCCTATAATAATACTGTTACATGAAGTTATATGAGACATCGCACCAATATGGCAATTATCTCCAATTCTTATTTCTGGAAATGTTTTTTCACCCATATAATAATCCCAAGCTGTCAATACGATGCCTTTGTCAAGCTCAACATTTTCACCTATATATATATGGTTCAATCCTTTAATGGTAATTGCTTTATAAGCTATAATCCCTCCCCCTCCCCAATATGCAAATTTCATGGACAAAAAGCCTGTATAAACATGTGAAACAAAAGCCATAAACGCTTTTACAGGAAATTCTGGAAGTAACATAGCAAACAGGCGACCTATAAACTCCGCAAACAATTTAATCAGTCTTTTCATCAAGAATCCTTTTATACAAATTAAAAACATTTTCCACGCATCTCTCAATAGAATACAACTGACACGCAACTTTTGCCGCCGTTTCAATTGTATGCGAATAATAACTGGGAGCATGTGATACAACATCAACCAAACAAGAAGTTAAATCTTCCTCTGTATCATACCTAAGACCTATTTCTTCACTTGACAGTTGCCGTCCATTATCAAACTGCTCTTTTGTTCCACCAGTATTATGACCTATCACCAAACACCCATTAAACATTGCCTCTGTCATACAAAAACCAAATCCTTCAAAAACAGACGGGATGACAATCGCCAAAGCGTGTTGCATAAAATAAGCCAAATCATTACGCGGACCAAGAAATGATATATACTTCTGAATACCTTTTTTCTCTATAAAAGTTTTAATCTCATTATAATAACCAACATCACAAGCCTCACCGGCAACAAACAATGGTACAACATCAACCCAATTAACGGCCTTAATATATCCTAAATATGATTTAACCAACGACAAAAGTCCTTTACCAGGTTGTATCCTCCCTGCATAAAGAAAAAAACTTTTTTTCGGCTTTCCTAAAACCAAAGCACTTAACGGACATACACCATCATAAATCACCTCCGAAGTTTCTACATCGTCAAGTCCATGATGTTTTTGAACATCCTTAGTGATGCAAATTGTAAAACAATTAGAACACGTAAAAATTTCATAAAAATGTTTTTTACTTGGGAAGTAATGTAAATTAAAATCCTTATCTGCATATTCTCTAATATGGAAAACATGCGGCACATGAAGTCGTTTCGCCAGACGGTAACCAATATCCATTACGCTTACATTGGTATGAATCAAGTCAACGTGTTCTTTCTTCAAGAGTTTTGACAACTTAATATAAGAATATACATTTAGTAATCGCCAATAAAGCAAACGCGGAACAAACAACAAGCAGCCTTTCAATGTAGAATGTCTTGGATATACACTAAGACGCATTGGGGCATAAATCACGCACATACCAATGCGTTGTAGTTCTTCGTACAATCCATCAGTTCCAGGTAATACAACAATCGGCTCAACTCCTTTTGCGACAAATCCTTTCAACAATGAAACTATGGCTTTTGAAGCACCACCAAAGACGTTTGTACTACTTAATATATAAACAACTCTCATATTTAAGAATCATTAATACAACCAACACGTTCCACCTTTAGCCTCCTTGTGACGGGACTTTATTATCATTTGCAAATGTGACAATATCCATACAACTTCACGAATATATGTTCCGACAACATACTGCCGTTTTGGCAATTCATATATATAACATCTCAACAAGAGACGTATCTCTATCATCAGACATTTTAAAAAATGGTTATTTATATCGCAAGATGCTAAAAGCATGTCACGTCGCAAACGTCTTGTGTTAAAAGCATCTATATTGCCATACAATAATCTGTCATGATAAATAATTGCACGTGGTACAAAAATGTTCTTTATTCCATTAAATCTGATACGTTGAAAATAATTGTTATCTTCTCCATACTGAAAGAATAAAGGATTAAATCCACCTATCTTTTTTATCATGCCTATAGGAATCAACCAACATGCTGCACAAGTCTCACCTATGTATGCTTTATTAGGAAAAGTATTCATTACCAACATATCTTCAAGCAACTTGACATATATTTGCTTAAGGGAGCAACCAAATAAAACATCTATTTTTGTGCCGTCCCCATTAAGCATCAATGGGGTAACAAGGCTTTCGCCATCACTTGCATCCAACATCAGTTGCAATGCATCTTTTTCTATGGCCGCGTCTTGATTTAACAAAAGCACATAATCAGCATCATTTTCCAAAGCCAAACGCAGCCCTAAATTATTTCCTTGTCCGAAACCAAGGTTGTGCTCTTGAGGCAACCAAATAACCTCAGGATAAGTAGAAGGAATATGCTCACGAGTTCCGTCAGTAGAGCAATTGTCAACGACAACAACCGTAGTATTAACACTGCTGTTACGCAAACTCGTCAAGCACCTGTCAATCCAAGGCATCGCGTTATATGTTACAATTATCGTGTATATTTTCATACCTGCATCAACTATATATTAATTTTTTTCTTGAAAATATGTAAACAAAGAAAACCAAGCCTATCAATATCGTATAAGTAAACATAAAATAACGGTAATAAAATATTCCGAAAATTGGAATTACTGACAAGATGTAAATTGCCAATACTTCACCAATATCCAATTCTCCCCTATGTCCCGATTTTACGACAAGCATCGTTGTAATAAAAAAATAAATCACCCATAATATCATTCCCATAGGAGTAATATCGAGCATTATATCGCCAATGTATGTAGGAAAGACACTTATGAAAAAGCCTTGTTGCCCCGAACGTTCTCCGCGCCGTTCATCATCTGTATCAACCTCATAAAGAAAATGACATATGAGTGGGAACTCTCGTTCTGGAGCAATTATATCAGTTCTTTGATTCTCCCAAAAATAACAAAAATTAAGATGTCCCTGCCCTGCATACTGCACAGCACCAGCCTCCGCACCTCCATCGCTTTCGCCAAAACGAGCTTGCGTAACAGCAACGAAATAAACAAGAGCCAATGCAACAAACGGTATGCCAGACAAGACCATTATCCGCTTTTGCTTCTTTGTAATAAACTTTCCGAAAAATATGAAACAATACACAAGCATCATGCCCCAAAGCAGAATTTCAGTCCTGTCAACCACTTGTATACCCTGCAAAGGCACACTGAGAGAGGCGAACAATAACAACACCTTAAACCACCATGGCTTGCCCTTATCACAGCACAAATAGTAGAAAAACAATGGCAATGCAAGCAAGGTGGATGTATTCAGATAATAAAAATATGCCAAGAATGACGGTAATGATTCTGCTTTAACTTGAGCTGGGGACTCTATACCGTTATAATGGTCGGCACGTATCGTTGCCAAATCACCCGACAATATCTCCATCGTAGAACCTGCAACCAAATAAAGGTTCAATATGGACACAGCAATCAATATCCATCCAACTACCACCAACACATTTGTACGTGGAGGAGTAATCTCCTTAATGTCTTTCTTATAAATCAACGAAAACGGCAACATTGCAAACGTATGGATAAGACAGAACAATATTGTAGGAAGAACTCCAAGCTCAATGTCGGTCTCATCAAAAAGAATGCCGCCTTCACCAAGCATTCCACCATAGACAACCACTATCTCAAAAAAAGAAGACACAGCATACAACGATGACATATACACACAGATGTCAAACGCACCATGCTTTTTCCACCAATAGGCCGTAAGCAACGTAAAATATATAAAAGGAACAAAAACCATCCTATCCTCGTATCACAGTTTTAAGTCTTAATACATCTTTCCAACCAAATAACAAAGCTTTGGTCTGCATAACAAATAAATGTCGATATGCAGGTATCAATGCATCTGCTACATATCCAGCCACAACATTACTTACAATAGCAATTACAGCCGCAGCCATTATGCCATAAACAGGCAAAAAGCAATAATTCAATACTATACATACAGCACACCCCAAAACATCCCTGAATATGGCAAAACGTTGCAGGTTCTCTATCACAAGCATATTTCCAGCCGTACTTGATAAGGCCATAGCCGCAGCCTTAAATGACAAAACTTGAAGTATCGCCGCAGCTGGCAAATATTGTTCACCAAAAAGAAGCTGCACAATCCAATAAGACATAAGAGACATTACAGCCGATACAAAAACTGTAAGCCATATGGTGACATTCATAAATGTCTGTGCCTTATTAACATATTTTTCCTTTGAATTCTGTCTCATTTCCACCAATATAGGTATCAATGTCTGCACTAAAATCATCGGAATGTATATAAGTATCTCAACAAAACGCGTCGCTACTGAAAAAAAGCCTACAGACTCATGGTCTATCATTTGACCAATCATCACCTGGTCTATCCTTTGATATATTATGACTGCTGCACTTGTCAACAAAAGAGGGAATGATTCCTTTATTAAAAACAAGGCATACCCCTTATCAAAACTCCAGTCTTTCAAACACCCTATTTTCCTCTTGTATGACACATAATAACCGCTTGCCAACAAAATGTAATCAAAAACTGACGCAACAACAAAAAAAGTCAAATTCGCTCCACACAAAAGGAGCACAACTTTTATTAACGCCCCCAATATTGTTCTCGCAATTTCTGATTTTACGATATATTCATTTTGCACTATCGCTGTAAAATAGTTGCGTATTACATTAAAAGCGTTTGCCACTATAGATGTAGAATAAACAGCAACCAAAATGGTTGTATAAAAATCAGCTTCCATCATCAATGATGTAACGATTGTCATTGCAATAGTTGCAAACGCCAAAATGAGTTTTATTGTAAATGCTGTTCCTATAATCACATGATAGTCAACACCTCCCTTTGCTTCCTCCCTCACTTCAATATTATCCAAACCGAAAATAGCAAATATCTGGAACAGCTGCACATAACTTATGACATAATTCATAAGCCCATACTGCTCAGGTCCTAAATATCTGGCTATGATTATTCCGACGAACAAACTGCCAAGCAAAGTCGTAACTTTGCCAATAACAGCCCAAAACAGATTTTTAGCAACCTGCTCCTTTTTATCGGATAGATGACATCTTCTTAAGATGAAATCAAACATCATATTTCAATCAAGAGCGGAATTGACTTATAATATCATTTTTCAATACATACAACAATGTTCCTGTAAATGTAAGAAATAACATGAACATTACAAAAACAACTCGTTTCGGACCTGCCGGTTTCTGCGGCACTGACGCTCCTTGGATTACAGTAAATGCAGGGGTACGCTCTTGCACCTTGGCCTTAGCCATCTGAAGCTGCGTAACGATGGTTGTATATGCGTTATACTTCAGCTGCATGTCGTTCTCAAGGTCTTGTTCCTTTGCCTTGAAACTTGTCAGCGTAAGGTCAACATTGGCATCTGCGTAACTTCCATACAGCCTGCGTGCTTTTTCATATTCGCTTTTGGCTTCGCTGGCAAGTTTTGTATAATACTCCAAGTCGACACGGGCTTTCCTTGTCCTGTAATCGGTTATGAAATCCTGCAACCGCACACGCACGGAGTCTGCCATCGTCGCACTAATCAATTTATCTTGGTCCTTCACGGTGATTGTTATAACATCCGTCTTCTTGTCTACAGAACAAGTTATATTGTCCTGAATCATTGCGACGACAGCATCTTGCTCTTTCGACAATATCAGCAGGTCTGAATCACCATCGGCTTTATTACCTTTCATCGTCTCTTCTTTAGGGAACCAAGCGTTAATCTGCTTTTTCAACCACAGAACAGGCATGCCCCATATCGAGACTTTCCTGTGCTTTGTAAGATATGTATAATAATCTGTCTTTATATCACCATCTTCATTTACAACCTTTATATCGAACAAATCAACAATAAAGTTTGATGACCCCATCAAATCGGGATACAACGTCGGATAAATAGCGTCTGAAGACGTCATATTCCCAATGTTGAAACCGAACGACGAGGCCAAAGCGCTAAGGCTTCCTCCGCTTGACAACATTTCCGTTTCTGGAGCAAGCGTTATGGTCGTCATGTAGTAACGTGGCTGCGGAAATATCCAAATGCATGATAATACGAAAGCTATTGACAAAGCTTTTATAAAAAGTCTTTTCCTCTCCTTCAAACGCTTGAAAACCTTTTTAAGGTCTATAACGTCTTTCTTGTTTTCTTCCATTATATAATTTTTATAATGTATAAATCACATTACTGTCCAACTTTCCACGCCTCCCGTCTTACTTGAGAAGTTGACACATATCTTGTTGACTTTGGCTTGTCCGTAGCGAATGAGACGGCTCTTTCCGAAATGGCGCGGACGGTCGAAGCAGTAACACCTACGACCTTCCCTCATTGCCATTGCCATTACTATTTCAAGATATTTGCCAAAGACGCGATTACGGTAGCTATCGACGCTACTGACGTACCGATTGTCATCTTGTCGGCTATCGTCATGGTGCTGATTTTCTTCTGCGGCACAAAGATTTCGCATCCGGGCTTGGGCTTCGCGCCATCGCTCACCTTGGCCACCGTGCCGTTCATGTAGATGATGAACGCCTGGCTCTTCTTAGCCCGGTTGCTGTAGCCGCCGGCCTGACTGATGTAATACTTTGCTTTCTTCCCTTCTATGAAGCCTACGGTATTAGGATACATCACCTCACCGTTGATTTTCACTGTAGCATTGTACTGCGGAACCACGAGGCGGTCGCCCTCACGCAGCACTATGTCCTCGTCTCCGCCAGGATTAGCGAGAGCCTTGTCCAGTTCGATACCAACTGAATACGTATCGGGGATTTCAAACTTCTTCAGCCGTTCGGCATTTGTAAGGTCGAGCTGACGGCTCTGGGCTGCGGCTTCAAGTTGCAGGTTCTCTGCCTGTTCCAAAGCCATCTGCTTCGCCACTTCAAGCCTCTTGCGCTCCGCTTCGTTCAAGCGGCGCTCAAGCCTTGCACCTTCCACATACGCGCGGTCGTTCACTCCACCGGCCTTTCTTACGAGGTCGCTAAGGCGCTGGTTCTTCTTTGACAACGTGTATGTGCCTCCAAACATCACCTCGCCTTCCACAATGACATTCTGCTGCTTGTAGTAGCCCGGGCTTTTGCGGACATACACTTCGTCGAAAGGCATCAGCTTGAAACCCGGCTCACCGTCGATTACAAACCCGTCCTTCAGCGCGAACGTGTATGTGCGCGCTATTACAGAATCTGTCGTCAACGCTTTCGGATTAATCATGCGGCGTGCCACGTCCACTTTCACCGTCGACGCTGTCTGCTTCAGTCCGCCCGCTTGCAGCACAAAGTCTTCAAGCGTCTCGTTGTCGGCGTATTTATAAACGCCGGGACGGAACACTTCGCCGTGGATAGTGATAGTCTGTTGCTCCATCATCTCCTGCTTTGTAGGGATAAAGAGTACATCATTGTTTTGTATTGGGATGTCGGCCACGCGCCCGGCAAGTATTCCGTCCACGTCAACGGGTATTACCTCCAGCGTGCGGTCGGGCTTCATGCGGTGCATCACAGCGCGCGCGGTAAAGGCTTCCTCGCGCAGTCCGTCGGCATGTTCAATCAACGAGCGCACGCTGCTGATGTCGCCTCCTACCTGATACATGCCGGGACGGAACACAGCACCCTTTATTTCAACCATGTTGGAGAAGCGCGCCAGGATGGAATCCACGCTTACAGAGTCGGCATCGGCAAGCTGGAACGCCCCCATGTCAAACTCGTCAACATTGTAAATCGAGTATTCCCTTCCTGTCTTGCGCACCAAGCGCACCGACTTCTTGTAAGCGTCGCCTGTAAATCCGCCTGCATATTTCAGCAACGTAGCCACGCTCTCGCTCTTCTTCATCTCGTAATACATCGGGCGTTTCACCTTTCCCGTTATGTTCACGAGGCAGTCGTAAGCGCCAACCGATATTACGTCGTTGTCGGCCAGACGGACGTTGCCCGTCAGCTTGCCGTTAAGTATGTAGTCGTAGATGTCGACAGTCGACACGAGGCGGTTGTTGCGGTACACCTTGATGTCGCGCAGCGTACCGATGTCGTTAGTTCCTCCTGCCAGGTACAGGGCATGGAACACGGTGGCGAATGCCGGCAATGTATAAGTTCCCGGATTGTTAACCTCACCCATTACGTTAATCATGATGGTACGCGTCTGCCCTACGGTGAGGCTGATTTTAGAACTTCTGTAACGTGAACCGAGCGTTGAGCGCAGCTTGGCGTTGGCCTGCTCCACAGTAAGTCCTGATATGCTTATTGGGCCGTAGCCTTCTATGGTGACAGTGCCGTCGGGCGACACGGTATCCTCGATTGTCTTCTGCGACGCTCCGTATATGTCTATGAACACGGCGTCGCCCGGGCCGAGGCGGTAGTCCTGCGGCGTGGCGATGTTCATGTCGGGCTCGAACGTAAGGTATTTGTTGTTGAATATATCGCGTCCGAACACCCTCTTCTTGTTCGCCATTTCGCTTATAAGGCTTTCAAAGTACAGTGAATCGGGCATTATCAAGGCCGAACTGCCAACCATCCCGGCTGAAAGCGAAGAGCCAAGGGTGCTTGAACCAAGCCCCGTGCCAGAGGTCAACGAACCGTCTACGGCGTTGTTTGTACGCAAACGGTTAACCGACACACCCGTACCCGAACCGTCAAGCCCGGTCATCGAGCCGCCGGCCGACGCCTTGGCATACCGTTCACGCAGACGCCTTATCTGGTCTATCGAGACACCGCTCTGCACCAGCTTTGTCACGATTTGTGCCTGTGAAGTGCCTGCAGCGTTCTCTTCCATGACAAAACGTATCACCTGCTCATCCGTCATTGACGACTGCGCACCAGCGCACAACGGCAGCATAACCGCCATAACCAATATCAATAGATGCTTTTTCACTATTCTTCCAAATTATGATTTATGATAATTACCTGTTTGTCTGTCAGAATTTCTTTCCGCTAACGATGCTCGCCGCCGTGCGCACCACTATGCTGAAGTCGAGCCACAGCGACCTGCGCTTGAGGTAGCTTATGTCCATCCGCAGCCTCGTGAGCATCTTCTCCATGGTGTCGGTGTAGCCGTTGTATAGCGTGGCTTCCGACGTAAGCCCGGGCTTCATCTTGTAAATCAGCCTGTAGCGGCTGTCTTCCTGCATTATTTTGTCTATGTAGTACTTGCGCTCGGGACGCGGACCTACGAACGACATGTCGCCACGCAGCACGTTCCACAGCTGCGGCAACTCGTCAAGATGGTGCTCGCGCAGGAAGCGCTCGGCGCATGTGGAGTGCTCCTTGTCGCACTTGGCTACAAGCATAGGCTCGTCGCCGCACCCGTTCATCGTGCGGAACTTGTATATTGTAAACGGCTTTCCTCCCTGCCCTATCCTCTCCTGCGAGAATATGGCCGGGCCGTTGCGCTGGGCTTTCAGTATGATGTATATGACAAGCATAAGCGGCGACAGCACTACCAGGCCGACAAGGGCGAACACGAAGTCGAGCGCACGTTTCACAGCGTGCTGCCACGTCCCCATAGCGTCTGCCACGTCAGCGTCCATCCCGATAGCGCCTGCGCCAGTATGTACATATTCTGTTTGTTTCACTATCTGCCTTTTCCGATTATCATATATTATAACCCGAATTTCGCAAAATTGTTGCAAAGATAATGTATTTTATTCAAAAAAAGGCTTGTCTGCCGTCTTAAAATGCCGTTGCCGCCTACATCGCGCCGTGTTCCAGCAGAGTTTCGCACTCAGCCTGGAAACCGCTTGCGTAACAGCCTGAATGCCAACGCGTTACAAAAGGCCGTCTTTTAGCGTGCAAAAGACGGCCTTTTGCAATGCAATTCATGGCCTTTTGGAATGCGAAAGACGGTCTTTCGTAAAACGGGCGCACGGTTGACAATCGTCAGTTTACGGCCTACAGCCATTTCACATTGTATTTTTATGTGGCCGTCATGTTGCATATTGATTAATATTTAGTATCTTTGCAGAAGATAAGCTGCGCTCGGGAAAATGCAAGCAAGCTTGCTTTCCGCTCGCTGGCATTATCTTTGCACGAGAATACAACCAAAAAACGACATCCATAATGAGCAGACTGATACGTCCCGAAGGCTACAAGCCGCTGCTTGACATGCGGCAGACCGAGCAGGGCATTAAGCTGATAAAAGAGTTCTTCCAGGCCAACCTGTCGGCCGAGTTGCGGCTGCGCCGCGTCACCGCGCCGCTGTTCGTACTCAAGGGACTTGGCATAAACGACGACCTCAACGGCGTTGAGCGCCCCGTGACGTTCCCCGTCAAGGACCTCGGCGATGCCAAGGCCGAGGTGGTGCACTCGCTGGCTAAGTGGAAAAGGCTAACCCTGGCCGACTACGGCATCGAGCCTGGCTACGGTGTCTACACCGACATGAACGCCATACGCGCCGACGAGGAGCTTGACAACCTGCACTCGCTGTACGTAGACCAGTGGGACTGGGAGGCCGTAATCACCCCCACACAGCGCACGCTCGACTGCCTAAAAGACACCGTGCGCCGCATATACGCGGCCATAAGGCGCACCGAATTCATAGTGTGCGAACGCTACGCAGGCTTGATAGACCCATTCCTGCCCGATGAAATACACTTCATCCACAGCGAAGACCTGCTCGCAATGTATCCCGGCAAGAGCGCGAAGGAGCGCGAAGACGCCATCTGCCGCGAGCTTGGGGCGGTGTTCATTATAGGAATAGGCGCCCCGTTGGCCGACGGCAAGCCGCACGACGGCCGTTCGCCCGACTACGACGACTGGACGACTGCCACCGACGCAACGCACAAAGGGCTTAACGGCGACATCCTAATATGGTATCCGCCGCTCCAGCGCGCCGTCGAACTCTCGTCGATGGGCATCCGCGTCGACCGCGACGCCATGCTGCGCCAGCTCGACATGACCGGCCAGCAGCAGCGCAAGGAACTCTACTTCCACCGCCGCCTGCTGGCAGGCGAACTGCCGCAGAGCATCGGCGGAGGCATAGGCCAGAGCCGCCTGTGCATGGTATTGCTGCACAAGGCGCACGTAGGGGAAATACAGGCCAGCGTATGGCCGCAGGATATGCTCGACGAGTGCGCACGCCTCGGCATGGCGATAATCTGACACAACGTTACAACCTAACATCAATCATGCAAGAATACATCGTTTCGGCCAGGAAATACAGGCCGCAGTCGTTTGACAGCGTGGTAGGACAGGAAGCCCTGACAACCACGCTGCGCAACGCCGTGAAGAGCGGCAAGCTGGCCCACGCCTACCTCTTCTGCGGGCCGCGCGGCGTAGGCAAGACCACCTGCGCGCGCATATTCGCCAAAGCAATCAACTGTCTCAACCCTACAGAGGGCGGCGAAGCCTGCAACGAATGCGAAAGCTGCCGCGCCTTCAACGAGCAACGCTCGTTCAACATATTCGAACTCGACGCAGCGAGCAACAACTCCGTGGAGAACATAAAGGCACTGATGGAGCAGACGCGCATACCGCCGCAGGTGGGCAAATACAAGGTGTTCATCATCGACGAGGTGCACATGCTCTCCACGGCGGCGTTCAACGCCTTCCTCAAGACGCTCGAAGAGCCGCCCGCCCACGTGGTGTTCATCCTCGCAACGACCGAGAAGCACAAAATCCTCCCTACCATACTGTCGCGCTGCCAAATCTACGACTTCGAGCGGATGACCGTGCCCGGCATAGTGAACCAGCTCAAGAAGGTGGCCGAAGGCGAAGGAATAAAATATGAGGAGGAAGCCCTTGAAGTAATAGCCGAGAAGGCCGACGGCGGCATGAGGGACGCCCTCTCCATCTTCGACCAGGCCGCCAGCTTCTGCCAAGGCGACGTAACATACGCCAAGGTCATAGAAGACCTTAACGTGCTCGACGCCGACAACTACTTCAACATCATCGACCTGTGCCTCGAGAACAAGACAGCCGAACTGATGGCGCTGCTCGACGGCATAATAAGAAAGGGCTTTGACGGCGCAAACCTCATATCAGGCTTGGCCGTACACACGCGCAACGTGCTCATGGCCCACGACGAACAGACGCTCCCCTTGCTGCACGCAGGAGAGCGGCAGACCGCCCGTTACCGCGAGCAGGCCAAGAGATGTACGCCCAAGTTCCTGTACAACGCGCTGAAAATAATGAACGACTGCGACGTAAACTACCGCCAGAGCGGCAACAAGCGCCTGCTCGTGGAGCTTACATTAATAGAAATGTCGCAGCTGACGCAGCCCGACGACGACGGCGCTGCGCAAGGGCGTGGCCCTAAGAGACTGAAATCCCTGTTCAAAAAACTTAAGGGTGCGCGGCCGCAAGAGGCCAAACAGGTAGCCGAGGAAGCGCGCCCTGCCGGCATTTCTACAAGCGACGGCAAAGAGGACAACCGCGACACAACTGTACTACAGCCAGCCGCAGCGCAACAACAGGCCGCCAACGCCAACCCCATGCGCGGCCTGAAGCTGCAACGCATAGGCAAGACTTTCGCCAACCTAAGGCGCGGAGCTGAAGAGCGCAAGCCTGTGGAAGAAGTGCAGGAAGCGGTACACGACGACGGCGGACGCAGCCAATTCACTGACGAACAGCTGTTGCTGCAATGGACGGCGATGTGCAACCGCATGCCGCAAGAGATGACCGGAATAGCCGCGAGGATGAAAAACATGGAGCCGAGAATAACCTCTTTCCCGGCAATCGGGGTGGTAGTAGACAATCAAATCCTCCTCGACGACATGCAGAAAATACGCGGACGCATACGCAACACGCTCGCAAAGGCATTGAAAAACAGTGCGCTGACGCTTGAACTGCGGTTGGCCAAGCCTGAAGAAATAAAGCGCATACCCACAAACCGCGAACGCTTTGACGGACTGAAGGCAAACAACAAGGCGTTTGCCAAGCTCTCCGAAATGCTAAAACTCGAACTGGAGTAAGCCTTTCAAGCAGACAAGCTACAAGCGGACGAGCAGACAAGGAAATATGTTTTGCCATCAGTCAACTTGGCAAATCACCTTGTCTGCTCGTCCGCTTGTAGCTTGTCAACTAAAGAATCAGAACCTCGTGAGCTGCAACGTGGCGTAGTCTGAACGCAGCACGAGGTTGTCGCCGTCGGCGACAACGACCTCAAACTCCGTAGTAGTGGCGTTCATGCCGAACGGCAGCAGTTCCTCTACCGTAGCGTCCTCGTGCGCATCGCTCGTTGCGGCACGCCTCTTGAAGTCGCGCATGACGACTTTCTTCCGGCCGTCCTTGTACTCGAAGCGCGCCACATACGTGCCGTAGCCGTTAGGACCTTGCTTCTCGGACACCTCGACAACCATGCGCGTTATGCCGAAATACAGCCGTTCACACTCGTGCATCTCGCCGTCGGCAGCCGTCTCAAAGCGTTCCAGCCGCCAAAAGCCTTCTATATCCTCGTCGATGGGGTCTTTCCACTCGCATCCGCAGCACACTGCCGTTACGAGAAAAGCCGCCAATGCCATCCTAATCACTTTGCCCATAATATTCCACTTTTACGTATTGTCAACATTCCTCCTACGCTGCTGCCGAGGTAGTCGCCGTCGTCAACGCCGCAGGACGCCTCAAACTGCCATCCCTTTAGCCGCTTCGGCGTGTACGTCAGTTCGAACAGCATGCTGTTCTGATGGCGCGTCTCGTCAAGCGGTGCGCGGTATGTGCCCCAGTGGCGCGTGAACGACAGGAGCACGCGGTAGGCCAGCTCGCTTGTCGGGTCGCCGCTGACGCCCACATGGTGTGCCTTCAACCTGCTGCTGTGGAACACCAGACTGCCGTCGTCCTTGTACACTGGGCCGTAGACAAAGGGATGCCCTATGTTCTGCCCCCAGTGCGTCCAGGGGTATGTCGCATGGTTGTAATAATTGTCGCAGCCGCTCATCTGCAAGTCGGTGAACGACCCGGCGATGCCGTCATAGAGCACAGGGCCGGTCTGGTCGGTGGTACACAGCCCCTCCCAAAGCACCTTCGTGGCCACGGGGTTCTTTGGCAGCGTCACCTCAACGCCTATGTGTCCGTCCTTCCAACGGCCGTACTGCCATGTAAGCTGCGAGTGGTCGTCATAAAAATGCTCGTAATACAGGCGCGCCTTCCACGTCTTCGCCTCGTAGTTGAGCGCGAAGTTCCAGCTGCCGGTGTGGTTGCCGTCGATATTCTCAACCGTGCCTTCCTGGATGGGGATTAACGCCTTGAAAAAGTCTTTTATGCCGCTGGGCATGTCGGCGACGAGCGTCGGCGAGCCTCCGGCCTGCTTCTTCCACAGGCTTCCGCCGAAATGCGCCGTCTCAAGCATGCCTATTTCCATCGTCAAAGGAAACTTCTCGGCGTTGCCCACGCGGAACATCATCGACTTGGTATGGTAGATTACGTTCTTTGAAAAGTTTTCGCCTGCGGTCACAAAGTTCTCGCGCCAGCGTCCGTCGGTCAGCAGTCCGTAGCCGATATGTCCCTTCACGCCGAGCCAGCCCTTGGTAAACGGCACGTCCCAGTAGTCTTTCACCTCGAGCCTTACCTGCGGAATGGGCCGCGCGTTAGGGCCTTCCACCATCGAGCCGCTCGACAGGCGGTCGTCCTTGCCCAACGGGAAAGAGCCGCGCTCCTTGGCTCCGACGCTCAACGTCAACGCCTTCCACGACAGGTCGGCATACGCCTGCTGCACAAAGAACGGCGCTTCGAGGTCTATGCCCCCGGCCAGGTCAAGCCCGGCCTGCAAGCTCCAGCCCCGGCCGAAGCGCGTACCGTACTGCACCCCGGCGCGCAGGTATCCGCTCTGCGGCCTCTCCGACGACAGTCCGTAGCGGTTGGCCGTAAACCAAAGCGGCGCATACTTGCCCGACGAAGCGTTGGCCGACAGCTCCACCTCATAGCGCAGCGAGTCGCCCTCGGCCCTCGCCTGCATGAAGCACGGCAACAACGCGGCGGCCAGCAAAATCCTGATAGTCTTCATCTTAAGTATATAATAAATGTATAACAGGCGGCGGAAACCGTGCCGCCATAAGCCTAATTCTGCGTTGCAAAAGTACAACAAAAATCCCGTCCGCTGAAATTATAACAATGAAAAGTAAACCGCCGCACTGCGAAAGGCGGTCTTTCGCACTGCAAAAGACCGTCAATCACACGCTAAAAGGCCGTCTTTTACAACGCAAAATACGGCCTTTTGCAACACATTGAATATCAATGCGTTACGCTGAAGGCAACAAGGAAGGATGAATAAAAGCGCCTTACGTACCTTGGCAAGCAAGGCCGTAAGGCGCCGGCATTATACGACAAAAAGCTCTTTCTGTGCAAATAGCCTGTCAAATGGCGGTCATTCGCCCATGCGGAAGTCGCCCACGTTGTCGTCGGTAAGCGTTATTTCCTCTATGCGGCTTGTGCAGACGCCCTTCTGCGGACATTGGCTGCTCACGCCGAGATGTATTTCAGCCGGATAATTGTTCTTGTAAAGGCGCACCATGTGCCATTCCTTATTGTCAAGCGAATAATAGCTTGCTATGGTCTTCGTGTCAGACGATATTTTGAGGTACACCGAGTTGGCCGTTATTTTGTCGTGGTTGTTGTCGTCAGACGTGCCCTGCGTCCTTACGGACACTATGCGGTGGTTGCCGTATTCGTCCTGCTCGAAGGCTAGTTTCTGCCAAAGCGTGTCGTTGACATAGACAAACAGGTCGGCGGCGTTGTACAGCCCGTACTCCGTGAAGCCGGGAGTCACCTTGGCGGTAAACGTGAACGGCTTGGTATTGTCAGTAGGTACGAGCAGTACGGGCAGCGTGTTGTTGGAGAGCTTGCCGCCGTCGGGGTCGTTGAAATAGTCGCGCCCCTGTGTTCCGCGGAACTCAAGCACGCCTCCATCGAGCACCTTTACGCACGTGTCGGCACCGTTGACCATCTTCGTGAACGCCACATCGCCCACCCTTACGTCGCAATCCTTGATTTTACCGTTCACCGTTATGCTGTCAGCCTGCGTCTCAACGTCATTGGCGGCACCGCCCTTCGGCTGGCAGGCGGCCAGCAATACGCCGCCCAAAACGGCGGCAATGCAAATAAAATTAGCTTTCATCACTTAAATCGTTTATAATTAATAACTTTGCCGCAAAGTTAAACATAAAAGCCATGCGGCGCAATGGTGATTAATAACCAAATTCAACATGGACGAACAGGAACGGCAACTTAAACGGATGCTTACGGGGCAACGCTTCCACGCCGACGGCAACCGGGAGCGTATGTTGGAAGCGGCCAAGGCTCTGGCAGGGGGATATGCCATGGCGACTGACGGCATAGCCGTGCTGTCAGACTTCCAGAACAGCGTCAGGCACATATTCTCCGGGCGTTTCGGACGCACTCTCGGACTGCCCGAATATATGGAGAACAACGACTCGGCGTTCGAGCGCGAGGTGTTCGACAACATCCCCCACGAGGAACTTTTGGAGCGGCACATTCTCGAACTGCGCTTCTTCAACCACCTGAAAACCGTCCCCACGGACAAAAAGACCGAATACGTGGCATCATGCCTGATACACTTCCGAAGGGATGACGCCGCGCCTACGCCCATACTCCACACAACACGCTACCTGCACTGCCAGCCCGACGGCTGCGTGAGCCTCGGCCTCTGCACATACGTGTCGATGCCTTTGGCCGACGGCAACATGGACGGCTGCATAATGAACGCATGCACGGGAGAGGCCGTAAAGCCGGAACTTTACGGACAATGCGACGGCAAGATGATAAGCGGCAGGCAGGCGGAGATACTATCGCTGCTGGCCAAAGGCTACGGCAGCAAGCAGATAGCCGACAGGCTGAACATATCGATACACACCGTAAGCCGCCACCGCCAAGACATCCTCTCGCGGCTGAACGTAACCAACACCACAGCCGCCGTGGAGATAGCAATACGCATGAGGCTGATTTGACGAGAGTATTCAATGTGAAGGCCAACGGCCTGCAAAATGCCTGTAGCTGACTGGCATAATGCAGACATGTGGGTCATCCGCAAATCTGTTGGATGGCATCAAGTTCTTTAACCAGGCTGTCGGTAATTGTCATGCCGCACTTCGATGCGGCATCCAGTGTATGCAGCTTGTGTGATTTGTCATGTAAGTAGTTTTATGGATGCCGCATCGAAGTGCGGCATGACAATTACCAACAGCCTGGATTGCAGAAGGATGTGAACAGGCAATACTCTTAAGAACCATCCAAACAAACTGCGGATGAAACAGACATGTGGTCTTTCGCATTGCAAAAGGCCATCTTTTACCGTCTAAAAGGCCGTCTTTTGCATTGTAAAAGACGGTCTTTCGCAACGCATTGGGTATCAAGACGTTACACAGGCGGCATTCAACGGTCGGCTACGCGCCTGCAAGCAGCGCACAAAATAGGGCGGAAAAGTGGCGTAAAAAAGCTCTACGCGATGCGTTAAAACGGCACAAAACGGATAAAAAAGTATAAAAACGGGGCGTGATTTGTCACATTTCCTTCATCTGAAACGTTATCACCAATAACAGCGACAAAGTATTTTACAATATGAGAAGCAGACTTTTTACAGCATTAACAGCCCTGCTGCTCGCCGTCGCCGTCGGCACGGCACGGACGCAAGAGACGGGCTTAAGCAAGTACCGCGGCGTATGGGCGGGGATGAAAAGCGAGGCGGTGTTTACCGACTCGGTGATGATGTACTTCCACAGGGACACCCTTTCGGGCACAGGTTACGGCGCGCTGCGTGTCCCCTCGCGCGGAATTGACATGCTGACGACGTTCGCCAAGGACACAATAACGTTTGGCAAGACGCCCGACTACCGCATCCACGCCACTCCCGGCGGCGCACTCTGCATCGGTAACGACACCCTGAAGAAGGTGGAGAGCATCGACATCACGCAGCCTTACGACATGCCGCAGGCCACAACCAAGCTGGACATAGGCCGCTGCCTGCAAGAGTGGCAGTTAGGAACGGTGGTCAACACCAGCGGCAACAGCGTGCAGGTAATGGTAGGAACGAACCGCAACTCGTTCATGTACAACGTCGGCGGAGGCATGGTTTACCTGCGCGCGGCGGCCATGTTGCAGTGCAACGAAGGCTCGCTGTTCATCCAGAACATACGCATGATGAAGAACCCGAACACGGGCGAACGCTCGAACATCTTTTTCTACGACAGCCACGAGTTCCTGACAAACCTGCCCGCAATCGACATCTCGAAGTTTGACCCTACGCGCTGCGTCTTCGCCGGCGACGGGTTCATCTATTGGTCGCTGCTTAGCCACACGCCTGACGAAATAAAACTGAACGGCTGCGGCGAGACGTACACGTTCACACGGCCACGCAAGGACGAACCGGGACTGATAGAATGGCTGAAGTATGAGCCGTATAAAGCCAAGACAGTGAACGGTATTTAAGTGAAAAACGAAAAGTGAAAAGTAAAAAATCCCAACGGAGTTAAGTGAAAAACGAAAAGTGAAAAACGAAAAATACATGTGCCTTTTATTGTTGAAAGCACATTGATTTTTCACTTCTCGTTGTCACCTTTTCTCTCCAACTATTTTTCAATATGCGGTTCATCCGCAGTTTGTTTGGATGGTTGGTAAAAGTATTTACCGTTTATTGTCTTCTGCAAATCAGGCTGTCGGTAATATGTTTAGGCGGATTTGCAATCCGCCTAAATTTACTATAAGGATTTGTAACCCGCTCAAACCGCGCATCTATAAGAATATGTATATATATGAGCGGATTGCAAATCCGCAATTAAGAACCGCCGGATTGCAAATCCGGCGGAACAAATGTCTTCATTAATAAACTTTGTATGTCATCCAAACAAACTGCGGATAATTCTGAAATGCGGTCTTTCGCATTGCAAAAGGCCATCTATCGCACGCTAAAAGGCCGTGTTTTACAAGCTAAAAGGTGGCCTTTTGCTATATCGTTGAATGCCAGGGCGTTATGCAGGTGACATGTATTGTACACTGACAGACGGCAAGGCGATGCCGAGACAACCATGAAAAACCGCCAAGACAATGAACAGCAAACTGATATTTTCACTATATTTGCAAAGGCAATAGTTACAGACGGATGGTCTGACAATAACAGGGAAACACTGAATATGGACAAGTACGAATTTAAGAAAACCATGACAAAATGGGAGGTATTCGGCCTAATGATGCGCTACTTGTCGGTCGCGGCCGTAACGGTGGCTTTGGTTGCACTAAGTACCGGGCTAAGCGGGTTGTCTGAAACGGAGTGGATTATAATAGCAGTGATAGTAGTTTCGGGCGCTTGGTTGCCCATAACGTTGCTCTTTTTATGCTATTACATCTATTCTCTGTTTAAATCTGCAAGGCCGAAAAGCCGCCACGACCGCATTCTCTTATGCCTTCACGCCGCCGACGTTGTACTGATTGTAACGGCCGTATTCCTATTCTACAATACAAAACAACATTGTGATGCATTCGTAATGGAGGATTGCTATCTTGAAAACCGCGACGAGATGAGACGCATCATCAAAGAAGTAAAAACGTGGGTGCCCGACAGCGTCATGGCCGGAATCGTGTTTAAGAAAGACGGCAGCCTTGATGTTTTCACCTCAACCTACAACACAATAAACTTCAGCGACTATGACCCTCAACACGGCAGACATGCCGACGGGGAGCTTACAAAGACGGGACTTAGCAACAAGCAACTCGACTTGCTTTTCAAATGGTTGAAAGGCGTAGGCTGCCAAGGCATCTTGCTCAACTCGGCAACAGTGCCTCCGTCAACCACTTTGTATTTCCGCAGGGACACAACCGGACTGTTTTCATTCATGTTATACGACAAGCCGTTGACCGAAAAAGAAAAAGCGGATATAGATGCTCCTAATATGATACCGTTCGGCGATGTCGCCTTCCGTTACGAGCCAAGCAACAAAAGGGACAAGACGTTTCCCAAGAAAGCCGAATTTATGAAAGCACAGGGAAGGAAAGTGAAAAATCTGAACGGATTTAAGTGAAGAGTGAAGAATTAATGTGCCTTTGATGGATTAAAACATTTGAATTCTTCACTCTTCGTTCTTCACTCTTCACTTAAACCTCTTCCTTCCCATTAAAGAACACCTTTTTTATAATAGGCGACGTGTAGGCATAAGGTATGTAGTTGACTGACGGGATAGGCTCGGTAATGAAGAAGTTGGCGGCCTTGCCCGGCGTGATTGAGCCGTATTCGCCGCTCAACCCCATAGCGTAAGCGGCGTTGAGCGTGGCTGCGTTGATGGCCTCTTGCGGCAAAAGGCGCATCTTGATGCAGGCCAGCGAGACTACAAACTTCATGTCGCCGGAGGGCGTCGAGCCTGGGTTGTAGTCGCTTGCAACGGCTACGCCGAGACCATAATCTATCATCTTGCGCACCGGGGCGTATGGCATGTTGAGGAAGAACGACGTGCCCGGCAGCACGGTCGGCATCGTCGCGCTGTCCTTCAGGATGGCGAACTCGCTCTCGGGCATGTTCTCCAAGTGGTCTACCGACAGCGCGCCATGCTTCACGGCGACGGGAAGTCCGCCCGTGGCGGCCAGCTCGTCAACGTGGATTTTGGGCTTCAAGCCCCACCGCGCGGCGGCTTCGAGTATGCGGTAGGTGTCCTCGGGCGTGAAAAAACCTTCGTCGCAGAACACGTCTACGTAGTCGGCCAGCCGCTCGCGGCCAACCTCGGGCAGCATCTCTGATATGATAAGGTTGACGTATTCATCGTGTCCGTACTGCCTCCCGACGGCGTGCGCACCGAGGAATGTCGATACTACGCGCATCGGCACGCTCTCTTTCAGGCGTTGGATGACGCGCAGCATCTTCATCTCGTCTGCCGTATTAAGTCCGTAGCCGCTCTTTATTTCGATGCAACCCGTGCCCTTGCGCATTATTTCCTGCGCACGGCGGAGGACTTGGCGGTAGAGTTCGTCTTCTGAAAGGGTGTGCAGCAGGTCGGCCGAATTGAGTATTCCGCCGCCCCGACGGGCTATTTCGGCATAACTCAAGCCCATGATTTTATCGACAAACTCGCCCTCGCGGCTGCCTGCGTAGACGATGTGCGTGTGCGGGTCGCACCACGACGGCAGAACCGTTCCGCCCTGCGCGCTGACCTCTTCGTCAACGCTGAAACCGCAGGAAGGAATGTCCTGCATCCTGCCAAACGCCGAGAACTTGCCATCCTCGACAAGAAGCCAGGCATCAGAGAGCGTGCGGAGGCTCTTCATCTCCGCCCCTTGCAGGCGTAAAACGCCCTCGTCGGCAATGCCGGCGAGGGTCTTTATGTTAGTTACAAGCAGGCGCATTGTTCTCAAGGAAGTCTATTGAACGTTTTATGTAAGGATACATCACCTCGTCGTTCACTATGAACGGCACCTTCTCTCGGTATGCCTTAAAGACGCGCTGGATGGCCGGTGACGACTTCAACGGGCGACGGAACTCGAGTGCCTGGGCGGCGTTGAACAGCTCGATGGCGAGCACGCGCTCAGTGTTGAGCACCACCTTATATAACTTAATGGCTGCGTTCGCACCCATGCTTACGTGGTCTTCCTGTCCCTGACTTGACGGAATGCTGTCTACCGAAGACGGGGTGCAGAGGCTCTTGTTGAGGCTTACCACCGAAGCGGCTGTATACTGGGTTATCATGAAACCGCTGTTCACGCCCGGATTAGCCACGAGGAAGCTCGGCAGACCGCGCGTGCCGGAGACAAGTTTGTATATTCGACGCTCCGAAATGTTGGCAAGCTCGCTCACGGCAATGGCGAGGAAGTCCATCGGCAGCGCAATCGGCTCGCCGTGGAAGTTGCCGGCGGAGATTACAAGGTCATCATCAGGACACACGGTGGGGTTGTCCGTGGCAGAGTTTATTTCCGTATCGATGACTGAACGGACATAATCCAGCGTGTCCTTCATCGCTCCGTGAACCTGCGGAACACAGCGGAAGGAGTACGGGTCTTGCACATACGACTTCGGTTTTTCCACAATCTCGCTGCCTTCAAGCAACTCGCGCATACGCCGTGCCGTCTCAATCTGTCCCTTGTGGGGGCGAACCTGGTGCACTGCGTCGGTAAACGGCTCTACAAGTCCGCAGTAAGCGTCCAACGACATAGCGGCTATTACGTCGGCCCAGTCGCTCAAACGCTGGCTGTTCAAGATGGCCCAGACGGCAAACGCGCCCATGTTCTGCGTACCGTTGAGCAGGGCAAGACCTTCCTTCGACGCCAGTTGGATTGGTTTCCAGCCGTTTTTCCTAAGCACTTCCGCGCCCGTCATCACCTTGCCTTTATACTCCGCCTCGCCCAGTCCGACAAGAGGAAGGCACAGATGAGCCAACGGCACGAGGTCGCCCGACGCTCCGAGAGAGCCTTGCATGTAGACAACCGGGTAAACATCGTTGTTGAAGAAGTCGACAAGACGCTCCACCGTATCGAGCTTGCAGCCTGAATATCCGTAGCTTAATGACTGGATTTTCAGCAGCATCATTATTTTCACAATCTCATTGGGCACGCGGTCGCCCGTGCCGCAGGCGTGAGACATCATCAGGTTGATTTGCAACTGGGCAAGATGGTCCTTGCCTATCGACACGTTACAGAGCGAGCCGAAGCCCGTGGTTACTCCGTAAATAGGAGTCTTTGTCTCGGCAATTTTCTTGTCAAGATACTCACGGCAGCGCACAATACGTTGCTTCGCGTCGTCGCTCAGCTCGATTTTATAACCGTTTTTGATTATTTCGCCGATGCGCTCGATTGTCAGATGCTCGGCTGATATTTGGTGAACCATGTTGTTATTACATTTAAATACCCTCCCCAACCCTCCCGAAGTGAGGGCTTTCAATACCTTAATTATAATATAAAAGACATATTAAGCTCCCTCCCTTCGGGAGGGTTGGGGTGGGTATTGATTAATAAATATTCTCTATAACGTCGTCCTCCACGATGTTTGGCATCGTCACTTTAAGCCCCGGAGTACGCTCCATCTCGCGCACGATGCTGTGCATAGAGCCCTCGTTACGCGCCCAACTGCGGCGTGCTATGCCGTTATTCACATCCCAGAAGAGCATCTCGCGGATGTGGCGTGCACTGTCTTCGCCGCCGTCAATCATCATGCCGAAGCCGCCGTTGATGACCTCTCCCCAGCCTACTCCACCTCCGTTGTGGAGCGAAACCCAAGTTGCGCCGCGGAAAGAGTCGCCGATTACGTTCTGCACAGCCATGTCGGCGCAGAACTGCGAGCCGTCGTATATGTTGCTGGTCTCGCGGAACGGCGAGTCAGTTCCTGACACATCATGATGGTCGCGGCCAAGAACGACTGGACGGGTGATTTCCCCACGCTTGATGGCTTCATTGAAAGCAAGGGCTATTTTGGTGCGTCCTTCTGCATCGGCGTAAAGTATTCGCGCCTGCGAACCTACCACGAGGTGGTTGCGTCCGGCCTCTTTTATCCAGTGGATGTTGTCGTCCATCTGCCCTATTATTTCGTCGGGCGCGGTCTTCTTGATTTCCTCCAACACCTCGGCAGCTATGCGGTCGGTCGCTTCGAGGTCCTTCGGGTCGCCTGAAGTGCAGACCCAACGGAACGGGCCGAAGCCGTAGTCGAAGAACATCGGACCCATGATGTCCTGCACGTATGACGGATAACGGAACTTGCCGTCTGCTCCCATGATGTCAGCCCCGGCACGTTCAGACTGGAGAAGGAAGGCGTTGCCGTAGTCGAAGAAGTACATTCCGCGCTCCGTCAGTTTGTTGATTGCGGCCACCTGGCGGCGCAATGAAGCCTGCACACGCTTGCGGAACTCGTCCGGGTCGTCGGCCATCATCTTCTTTGACTCCTCCAACGTCATGCCGACAGGATAGTAACCGCCAGCCCAAGGGTTGTGAAGTGAAGTCTGGTCGCTGCCCAAATCCACCTTGATACCTTCCTCGGCGAGGCGTTCCCACAGGTCAACCACGTTGCCGACATAAGCCATCGACACCGTTTTTTTCTCTTCAACGGCCTTGCGGACGGAAGGAATAAGCTCGTCAAGGCTCGTGTGAAGTTCGTCAACCCAGCCTTGGTCGTAGCGCTTCTGGGCTGCAAGCGGATTGATTTCGGCCACAACACTCACCACTCCGGCTATGTTACCTGCCTTCGGCTGTGCGCCAGACATGCCGCCAAGACCCGACGATACGAAGAGCATACCGTGTATATCCTTGCGTCCGGGCTGCTTCTTCAGCTGCATACGGGCGGCGTTCATCACGGTGATGGTAGTGCCGTGGACGATGCCCTGCGGCCCGATGTACATGTAAGAGCCGGCCGTCATCTGGCCGTACTGGCTCACTCCGAGGGCGTTCATGCGCTCCCAGTCGTCAGGCTTGGAGTAGTTTGGTATTACCATACCGTTTGTAACGACCACTCGCGGAGCGTTCTTGTGCGACGGGAAGAGGCCGAGCGGATGGCCGGAATACATCACGAGGGTCTGCTCGTCGGTCATTTCGCTAAGGTATTTCATCGTCAGTCGGTACTGCGCCCAGTTCTGGAAGATGGCCCCGTTGCCGCCGTAGATGATGAGCTCGTGCGGATGTTGCGCCACGGCCGGGTTCAAGTTGTTCTGTATCATCAGCATGATGGCCGCCGCCTGGAGCGACTTGTGCGGATATTCGTCAATCGGACGGGCGTACATCTCGTACCTCGGACGGAAGCGGTACATGTAAATGCGGCCGTACTTCTCCAGCTCTTCGGCGAATTCCGGCGCCAGCGTTGCGTGGAACTTCTTGGGGAAATACCTCAAGGCGTTGCGCAACGCCAGCTTCTTCTCTTCCTTTGTAAGTATGTCCTTGCGCTTGGGCGCATGGTTGATTGCGGTGTCGTATGGCATCGGTTCGGGCAACACGTCGGGAATACCCTCTACTAATTCATAATTCATAATTCACAATTCATAATTAAGGCTTACGCCATTGTTAATACTATAAAACTTAAACAGCAATCCACAAATCATTTTCCTTAATCCATAATCGGTTCGCTTGCACTTTAACAATCCAATTATGAATTGTGAATTATGAATTATGAATTACATTTTCAACTATTGTCATAATTTCCTTTTCCGCCTTGTCGGCCTCGGCCATAAGCCTGTCGGCTTCTGAAACAAGCGCTTCCGCCTGCGCCTTGTCCTTCAAGGAAGAGGCGTTGATTTTGACGTTCAGCCCGGCACCGAGCACCGCCGCGCGTGCGGCAAGCGCACCAACACCTGCGTCGGAGACGCTTGCAGGATTGCCTGTCTCGGCCATCGCACGGCAGATTTCAAACGCCTGGAACGACGTTTTCATGGTTTCCAGCGGCACTTGGGCGGCAAACAGCGTCGCGCTTTGTATGGCCTCAGAGCGCAGACGCTTGTCCTCGTCTGTGCTCTTGGGCATGGAGAAGGCGGCCATTATGCGGTTAAATGCCTCTGTGTCCTCATCGACGAGGTGCAAGAGTTCTGTTTCAAGCTCAACGCCCTTGTCGGCCCAGCGGCTGAACTCTTCCCAGCGGTCGTCCCATCCGGGCTTGTGTGCGGAAAGATTGGCCACCATCGTGCCCAGCGCCGCACCCAAAGCGCCCATGTAAGCGGCCACCGAACCGCCGCCGGGAGCAAGCGACTCGCGCAGCGTCTCGTCGGCAAAACCTTTCACGGTGAGTGCCGTCAGCTTGTCTGAAGAGCCGTTTTCAGCGTCGAGCATATACTCGATAACCTTCTCTTCGGGCACGAACGGGCGCAGGTCGTCAAGCCCCATTGACTTTATGGCTATGTTCAATACGTCTTCCTTGGGTATGCCGGTAGAGCGTTGCTGCTTGCGCAGGAAGTGTTTTCCGGCGTCTATAACGGCGCGCTCTGGCACCAATCCCACGATTTCCGTGCCTGTAACGCGCAGGCCGCGTGCCTGCGCCGCGCGGCTAACCTCGTCGAAAGCGGCGTGCAGCGGAGTGGCGTTCATGTCGGTGATGTTCATCGACACCTGTGCTATGCCGTATTCCTTGATGAACCATCCGATGGCTTTCGTGCCCTTGAGCGTGCCCGGACGCATCACGGTACGCCCGTTTTTGTCCTTCTTTATTTCGCCTGTTATGGGGTTGCCTATGCGCTCCGGGCGGCCCTTCTCGCGCACGTCGAAAGCTATAGCATTGGCGCGGCGCGTAGACGTAGTATTGAGATTGAAGTTCACGGCAATCAGGAAGTCACGCGCACCGACGGCAGTACAGCCTGTGCGAGCCACGCCCTCGTCAAACGGACGCGCGCCGAAGTCGGGCTGTTCTGCCTCGCCCGTCATCCTCTCGGGCAACGCCTCGTATTCGCCCTTGCGGCAGACTGCCAGGTTCTTGCGCTCCGGCCGCAGCGCGGCAGCCTCGTAGCAGTAGCACGGTATGCTTAATTCATCAGCTATGCGCCGGGCCAGCTTGCGCGCCAGCTCGGCACACTCTTCCAGCGTTATGCCGCTTACGGGCACGAGCGGAAGCACGTCTGTCGCCCCCATGCGCGGATGGGCGCCGTGGTGGCGGCGCATGTCAATCACTTCGCCGGCCTTCTTCACGGCCTTGAAAGCCGCCTCGACCACCGCCTCGGGGCTGCCAACGAAGGTCACCACAGTGCGGTTGGTCGCCTCGCCCGGGTCAACATCGAGCAGCTTTACACCTTCAGACGCCTCGATGACGTCAGTGATTTGCTTGATTACAGCCTTGTCGCGCCCCTCGCTGAAGTTGGGCACACACTCTACAATCTGCCTTGTCTTTGCCATAGCATTAAATCTGATAACTGTTAGCTTTTAATAATATAAGGTGTGGCGGAATGTCGACCGCCCGGCCAACGCCTGCAAACAGCACCCTATCCAAACTGCAAAGATAGCGCATTTGTACAAAAACAGCAAGAAAAAACGGTGAAAAATGCCTGCCCGCAACAAAGCATAATGACAGCGCGGAACGCCGTTTTTAACAGTGAAACGCTGGCTGTGGGGCGAATACTGACGGCAAACCGCTGCCGGGCTGACAAAAAGCAGTCAATCCGCAGTTTGACAGAACAAATGCGAAAGATGGTCTTTCGCATTCCAAAAGACCGTCTTTTACACGCCAAAAGGCCGTCTTTTGCACGCTAAAAGGCCGTCTTTTAGAAACCAAAAAGCCGCATGCTTCCAACCGCCTGATTGCCAGACAGTTAGAAACCGGCCATACAGGCCGCCGCTTCAACTGGCAATATTGCATGCAAAACGGCGGCGGAAACGGACTATGCAAATGCAGGAAATGCTGCCAGGCTGCGCCTCGGAAATGAAAATAAAACCTCGTTTCATTCGTTTTTATTTTGCATTTCGCTCGGCTTGCACTATCTTTGCAGACAAAAACAACCGTAACGCATGAAACGCCGGTATTCGTTCTGGAAATTCGTCAGCCGCAGGAAATACCTCATTGTGTCCGTACTGGGCATCGCAATCATAGGCTTCATAGGTGAAAACAGCATCATGAAGCACGTGCAGAACCGCATGCTCATACGCGAAATGAAAAAGGAAATAAACGACTACAACACGCAGTACGAGAAAGACGAACGCACCCTGAAGGAACTGCAACGCAACCCAAAGGCCATAACGAAGATTGCACGCGAAAGGTATTTCATGAAAGCCGACGACGAAGACATATTCGTACTAAGCGACGACAACAAACAACAAGAAGACGACAATGAGACAACTAAGTAAGGCGCAGGCGCTGACTATGGTTTTGGGCGCATTCCTCATGGTGGCAGGCGCAGGCATTTACGTGTTCAGCGCGCACGCCGTGGCCGCGTGGCTGTTCGCCGCAGGCGCGGTGGCTTTCGCCGCAATGCAGCTCAAGCAGACATACAACGGGCGCAACACCGCCATCAGGCGTTTGCGCAAAATAATGTCAGTAAGCGACGCCATGTTCATACTTGCTGCAGCACTGATGCTCGAAAACACCTACAACACGCTGCTGCCGCTGTTCGTGAAGTACATACCCGACGGATATTACCACTACCTTACTTATATACATAACAACTGGGTGGTGGTGCTCCTCATAGCCGCCATACTCGAAATCTACACCACACACCGCATATCCAGCGAACTCCGCAAAGAAGGGCAAGCCCCTGCGAGCCAAGCGTGAAGCGGCTAAAAAAACTATAAAAGACGGCACAATTGTTTTAAATTGAATAAAAAATTTTCCATACATCGGCAATAGGTTGTACTTTTGTGCCTGCATTACAATGACACATTTATGGCAAAGACTCTTTACGCATTGCTCGCTTTGCTGGCGTTCGCGTCATGCGCAAGCACATATAACATAGAAGGCTCGTCAAACGTTCCGACACTCGACGGCAGGATGCTTTACCTGAAAGCCTATGACGGAACCGACCTGAAGGACATCGACTCGTGCGACATCGTGCACGGGGAGTTCCACTTCACGGGCACACTTGACTCCACAAAGCTTGCCACATTGTTCATGGACGACGAAGGACTGATGCCCGTAGTGCTCGAAAAAGGTGAAATTTCAATCAAAATAGACAATACACAACAGAAGGTAAGCGGCACGCCGCTGAACGAAAAACTGTTTGTATTCATAGAAAAATACAAGCAACTGGAAAACGAAGTCAACGAGCTCGGCCACCTGCAAAGCCAGGCAATAATGGACGGCAAGGACTTGAACGAGGTGAACATGCAGCTGGCCGAAAAGGCAAGCCGCATAGCCGAACGTGAAGACAAGCTCGTAACGTCGTTCATAGTGGAGAACTTCGACAACGTGCTCGGCCCCGGAGTGTTCTTCATGATGACCGCCAGCCACCGCTACCCGGAACTCTCGCCGTGGATAGAAGACATCATGAGCAAGGCTACGGACAAGTTCAAGAACGACCCATACGTCAGCGACTATTACCGCAAGGCACAACAGAACCAGGCCATAATGAACGGTACGGCCATACCGGGCGACATCAACACCCAACCGGGAGACGTGCCCACGCCCAACCAACTGGCTGCTCCCGGACTGGCAGGCAACGACTCCGTGGCCTCGACAACAGGCGACTGACGCACCTGAAGCCATGCGGCTGCACATACACAAGTCATGAAATCACTGATAAAGAACGCTACAATCGTAAACGAAGGCAAGGCGTTTAACGGTTCAATCGTCATTGACGGCGATTGCATAGCAGACATATTGAAAGGAAACGATACACCCCGTGGACAGTTTGACGACAACGTCGACGCCACGGGGTGCTTCGTCTTGCCCGGCATTATAGACGACCACGTACACTTCAGAGAGCCTGGCCTTACGGCGAAAGCCGACATAAGGAGCGAAAGCCGGGCGGCGGCGTATGGCGGAGTGACGACGTATTTCGACATGCCCAACACCGTGCCGCAGACCACCACGCCGCTCGCACTCGAAGTGAAACGCGCCATCGCCGCACGCGACAGCCACGTAAACTACTCCTTCTTCTACGGGGCTACCAATACAAACGCCGACACATTCAGCCAGCTTGACATCCACCGCATACCCGGAATAAAGCTGTTCATGGGTTCGTCTACGGGCAACATGCTCGTAGACCGCGCCGAGGCGCTCGACAAAATATTCGCCACGGCCACCGTTCCAGTCATGGCTCACTGCGAGGACACCGGCATAATAAACGACAACATGCGCCGCGCCAAGGAGCTGTACGGCGACGACCCCGACGTAACACGCCATCCCGAAATCCGCAGCGAAGAGGCTTGTTACCGCTCGACAGAGCTTGCCGTGAGGCTCGCAAGGAAACATGGCGCACGCCTGCATGTGGCCCATGTAACCACGGCACGCGAACTTTCGCTCTTCGAGCCGTGGACTGACACCATGCCAAGCATCACCGCCGAGGCGGTAATAGCCCACCTTTTCTTCTGTGACAAGGACTATGCAAGGCTCGGAACGCTCATCAAATGCAACCCAGCCGTCAAGTCGGAAGCCGACAGGGAGGCGTTGCGCCGCGCCCTGACAGACGGCCGTATAGCCGTCATTGGGACAGACCATGCGCCGCATCAGCCGGCCGACAAGCAGGGAGGATGCGCCAAAGCGGCGTCAGGCATGCCGATGCTCCAGTTCTCGCTTGTCGCCATGCTTGAGCTTGTCGACCGCGGCGTGCTGACCATCGAGCGTGTGGCAGAGCTTATGTGCCACCGTCCGGCGCAGCTGTTCGATATCCGCCAGCGCGGATTCATACGCAAAGGGTACAAGGCCGACTTGGCCGTTGTGCGCCCGAACGCGCCCTGGACGGTGACAGAAGACTGCATACAGAGCAAGTGCGGATGGTCTCCGATGACTGGACACACGTTCAACTGGCGCGTGGAACACACCTTCTGCAACGGCCGCCACATACTCGACAACGGCCGTTTCGACGCTTCCTGCCGCGGCGAGGAAGTACTTTTCAGATAGAGGAAAAGGTCAGAAGGCGAGGAAGTAAGAAGGTGAGAAACCGCATAACCATAATACCGTACAACCGTATAACCGCACAACCGCATAACCGTAAACATCAATGATAGCACGCATCTTCATATACCTGCTCCTGTTCATCACCCTGCCCGACTATTATCTGGACCGACGCTTCCTGCGAAAGCGCACCCGTTACCTGTGGTGGCAGCGCGTATTGTGGTGGCTGCCGGGAGCATTCATGTTCTTTTACACCATCTTCCTTGCAACGAGACGCAACTTCGCACCCGACAATTTGTTGCTGTTGCACCTGTACTTCCTGCTCTTCGGCATAATGATAGTGCCCAAATTCCTGTTCTCGCTTTGCGCGTTTCTCGGCAGGGCGCACTGCAAATACCATCACACACGCAACAACTGGGGAATCTTGGTGGGGCTTGTACTCGGCTTCGGAGCTGTCATCGCCGTTGCGTATGGCGGCACATGGGGCTTCAGGAAGGTTGAGGTAAGGCAAGAGACGTTCACATCCGCCGACCTGCCAAAGGCTTTCGACGGCTACAAAATCGTGCATTTCAGCGACGCACACATGGGCACTTACGGCAGCAGCTACGCCGACATACCCGAAAAAGTGGTAAACCTTATCAACGCACAGCAGGCTGACATGGTGGTGTTTACCGGCGACTTGCAGAACATGGAGCCGAAAGAGCTTTACCCGTTCATGCAGACTTTAAGCAGCATCAAGGCCAAGGACGGCGTATTCAGCGTGCTCGGCAACCATGACTACTCTATGTACATAGACGCGGAGAGCGCTACCAAGGTGGCAAACGAGCACGAACTAATCAGCCTTCAGCGGCAACTTGGCTGGGACTTGCTGCTTAACGAGCACCGCACAATACGGCGCGGCGGCGACTCAATCGTGGTTGCCGGAATGGAGAACGACGGCGGAAAACGCTTCCCGAAGAAAGGAGACATCGGCAAGACGCTCGCCGGAGTGCAGCCCGAAGCGTTCGTCCTGATGCTCCAACACGACCCTTCGTCATGGCGTCGCACCATACTTCCCAAGAGCAACGCCCAGCTTACGCTAAGCGGACACACACATGCAGGACAGCTAAAAGTGTTCGGATGGTCGCCGGCGGCCATCAATTATAAGGAGTGGGGCGGCATGTACAACGAAGGCGGACGCGCAATCAACGTGTCATACGGCGTGGGAGGCTTCATTCCTTTCCGCCTCGGAGCAAGCAACGAGATAGTGGTGATAACCCTGAAGAGTGGAAACAAACAAACTGACATCAACCAAACACCCAACTGACAGCCACCCCAACCCTCCCAAAGGGAGGGAGCTTGAAATGCTTTCGCTAAATAATATAAAAGCTGGCACTGATAGAAACTATCTATGCCAGCTCTTATTTTAATAATAAAAGGTAATCAAGCTCCCTCCCTTCGGGAGGGTTGGGGTGGGTGTCAGGTTCTGTTTTGGGCGGTGTCAGTTTGACTTATACTTTTCGTCCAGTCCGCTTTCAATCACCTTACGGCTCTCTTCCATCAGCCGGGCGACGTTCTCCGCGCCCTGCGACTGCGGATAGATGGGCGCGTGGATGGTAAGCGTGAGATTGCGGCGGTGCACCCAGTACCACTTGCTCGTGCGCGGCATGACATCGAACGAACCGTTGATTGTCAGCGGAACGACGGGCAGTTGCAGTTCATCGGCCAGCACGAACGCGCCACGCTTGAACTTGCCGATGCGTCCGTCATAAGTGCGAGAGCCTTCGGGGAAGACCACAAGGCTCATGCCGTGCTTCAACGTGGCGCGCGCCTGGTCGTAAGTAGCCATCATCTTAGCCGGGTTACGGCGGTCGACGAATATGTGGTGCGACTTCTCGCAGGCATATCCCACGAACGGAATTTTACGCAGCTGCTGCTTCATCATCCACTTGAAGTTGCGGTGCAGGTGGCCGAAGATGAGGAAAATGTCGAACGCTCCCTGGTGGTTGCTAACGAACACGTATGACTCTCCATGCTTCAAGTTCTCCCTTCCCGTGACTTTCACCGGCAGGAACAGCACCCCTAACACCCACTTCGACCATATTACAGGGGGATAATAGCCCCAAAAGTGGCCGTTGCCGAGGATGCACCCCACGCTCGTTGTCAGCGCGGTAAGCAGCGTAAGGACGATGATTATCGGCAGTGCGATGACGATTTGGTAAATGCGGTAGATATAATTCATAATTCAAATGAAACCCACCCCTGCTCTCCCCAAGGGAGGGAGTAGTATTACCAGGTGCGAGTGATTAGTTATATTGTTGTTCTTCTTTTATTAACATGCAATCAAAGCATACCACGCTCCCTCCCTTCGGGAGGGCGGGGTGGGTATTATATCTTCGGGTACTTCCTCGTCCAGCCGTCCCAGCGCAGGCGCATAACGCCGAAAAAGGCTTCGCCGAAGATGCCGCCGCTCATCTTTGATACGCCTTCGCGGCGGTTTACGAAGATTACGGGCACTTCCTTTATTTTGAAGCCGATTTTGTACGCCGTGTACTTCATCTCTATTTGGAAGGCGTACCCCTTGAAGCGTATTTTGTCAAGCTCGATTGTCTCGAGCACGCGGCGGCGGTAACACTTGAAGCCGGCGGTAGTGTCGTGCACCTTGAAGCCCGTCACCAGGCGGACGTACTGCGACGCGAAGTAGCTCATCAGCACGCGCCCTATGGGCCAGTTAACCACGTTCACGCCGCTGACGTAGCGCGAACCGATGGCAACATCGTACCCTTCGTCGTGGCAGGCGGCGTAGAGGCGCGGCAGGTCGTTGGGGTCGTGGCTGAAGTCGGCGTCCATCTCAAAGATGTAGTCGTAGCCGTGGGCCAACGCCCACTTGAAACCAGTGATGTAGGCCGTGCCCAGTCCCTGCTTGCCTGCACGCTCGATGATGTGCAGGCGGCCGCCGAACTCGCTGTCTATGAGGCCGTGTACGATGGCGGCGGTGCCGTCCGGCGAACCGTCGTCAATCACAAGGATGTGGAAACACTTTTCCAACGAGAACACCGCGCGTATTATTTTCTCGATGTTTTCCTTCTCGTTGTAAGTCGGGATTATTACAATGCTGTCGCTTCCGTTCATTTTTGCCGTTTATGTTGACGCATGTTTATGTAGTGCAAAAATAGTGTTTTTCTCACTAAAAACAACATATTATGTCCATTATTTTTGCAAACGGCGGCGCAGGCTGCCTCAAAGGAAGCCCCCACTCGACCCCGAGGATGCCACATCCAAACTTCAAGGAAGCCCCACCCGACCTCCCCGAGGGGAGGGGACAGGATTAGCGGAATTGCGAAAGGCGGTTCATCCGCAATTCTGTTGGATGAAGTAAAAGCTCTATTAATGAGAACACCCTGCTTTAATCCAAGCAGTCGGTAATTGTCATGCCGCACTCCGATGCGGCATCCAGTAAACATCCAATACGCCAAATGTTGCAGGCTGCATACACTGGATGCCGCATCGGAGTGCGGCATGACAATTACCGACTGCCTGGATTGCGGAAAGATGTGAACAGTCAATACTCTTAAGAATCATCCAAACAAACTACTGATGAACTAAAAGACCGTCTTTTGCATTCCGAAAGGCCGTCTTTTGCATTCCGAAAGGCCGTCTTTTACACGCTAAAAGGCCACCTTTCGCGATGCAAAAGGTGGCCTTTTGGAAAGTCGTTGACAGTCAACGGGTTATACGACTGTCAAGATTGGGTTACACAGCAGCCATAAACGGGGTTACAGACTGTCCTTTACGCCGTTGCCGGGGAAGTGCATCCCGGCTGTCACGAGCTTGTTTTTACGTATGTAATCGATGTATTTCGTCCTCGACTCGATGGCCTTCCGGCGGTCCATGTCAAACGAGGGGCAGATGCCGGGGTCTTGTATCTGAAGGTCGAAACCGTGCATCAGGTCGCCGACGATGAGCAGCCGCCCCATTTGATACACCGTATGACCTGGCGTGTGGCCGGGTGCGGCCAAGGGCTTGATGCCGAGCGGTAAAGTATCGGTGTACTTGAAGCAGTGCACCTTGTCGCCGTAAGCCGCCATTGCGTCGGCCGCAGCCTTGGCATTCCCGTTGCTCATGTATTTCCAATAGATGCGCTCCACCTCAGGAACGTACACCTCGGCATTTGTAAACACCGGCTTGCCGCCCTCGGTCATGCCGCCGATATGGTCGCCGTGGAAGTGGGTTATTACAAGAAAGTCTATGCTTTCGGGCTTCACGCCGATGCTGTCAAGCCGTTGTAACAGCATCCCTCCGCGCTCCGTTCCGTTGCCCGTGTCGAACAATACCTTCTTTCCCTGCGTCTCAACGAGGAAACAGCTGATTGACGACGGTACCGCCCCTTCGGGCGAGAGGCTGTCTACCTTGGTCGAGTCGGCCTCGCCGTAGAACAGCGAATTGGGCATGCGCTTGTCGCCCTCGTCGTCCATGATGGTGGTAAGCGTCAGCGAGTCAAGCTTCAGCACGGTCACTCCTTCAGGCAGCTGCGCCGCGTCCTGGGCGGCAGTAGCCTTCTTATTGCCGCATGAAACGGCCGCAAGCACGGCGGCCGACACGACAAACAGTTTTACAGTTTTTGATTTTTTCATATCCGTAAAATGCTTTTGGGTTAGTCATTGCACAAATATAGCGACAATAAACGGATATTCAAAATTTTGCAGTACCTTTGTGTCCTGTTTACAATGGACATACAAGGAATATTGGATTTGTACGCGAAGTCGCCGCAGACGGCGGCTTTGACGAAACTCATAAGTGACGACACTGTGCGCACGGCGCACATCGAGGGCGCATTGGCGTCGGCCATGCCCGTGCTGTTCGCATCGGCGGCGCGCGGCGTTGGGCGGCCATGCCTGTTCGTGCTTGACGATGCCGAGGAGGCCGGTTACTTCTACCACGACCTTACGCAGATGCTGGGCGGCGAGCGTGTGCTGTTCTTCCCCTCGTCGTACCGCCGCCAGGTGAAGTACGGCCAGCGCGACGCGGCCAACGAAATACTGCGCACCGAGGTGCTGGGAAGGATGCTTGGAGAGAGTGAAGAGTTAAGAGTTAAGAGTGAAGAATCCATTACCCAAGACGAGAAAGGGCAATCAGGACAAGTGGATTCTTCACTCTTCACTCTTCACTCTTCACTCCTTTACATAGTCACTTGCCCCGAGGCGTTGGCCGAACTCGTGGTGTCGCGCCGCAAGTTGGACGAGCGCACGGTCATCCTGGCCGCAGGCGAGACGCACGACATCGTGCAGTTGTCGCGCCAGCTGCGGCAGCTCGGCTTCAACGAGGTTGACTATGTGTATGAGCCGGGACAGTTCGCCGTGCGCGGCAGCATAATAGATGTGTTCTCGTTCAGCAGCGAATATCCGTTCCGCATCGACTTCTTCGGCGACGAAATAGACTCAATCCGCACGTTCGAGGTGCAGAGCCAGCTGTCGCGCGACAAGCGTCAGCGCATCGAAATAGTGCCCGAAGTGGCTACGCTGGTCGACGAGAAAGTGCCCTTCCTGCACTTTCTGCCCGACGATACGCTGCTCGTGGTCAAGAACTTTGTGTTCTGCCGCGAGAAAATCGACATGATTTACCGCGACGGTTTCTCGTCGCAGGCGGTGAAGGAACGCCTTGAAGGACTTACAGAGATGGAGCAGCAGGCCGCCATGAAAGAGCTTTCGGCCACCAACTCGTTCGTAACAGGGGCGCAGTTTGCCGCAGACGCGCTCAAGATGCGCCGCATTGAGTTCGGCAGCAAGCCTACAGGCACGCCCGACGCGGTGCTCCGCCTGGATGTAAGTCCGCAGCCGCTGTTCCACAAGAACTTCGACTTGCTTGCCCGTGCGCTCGAAGACTACATCCTGAAAGGCTACAAAATCTACATCCTTGCGGACAGTACGAAGCAGCACGAGAGGCTGAAAGAAATCTTTGAAAGTGAAGAGGGCAGAACGAAGAGGGCAGAATTAAATACTCAAACTAATTCTTCACTCCTCCCTCTTCACTCTTCACTACCCTTCACCGGCGTGTCGAAGACCCTGCACGAGGGCTTTGCCGACAATACGATGAAGGCCTGCTTCTTTACCGACCATCAAATCTTCGACCGCTTCCACAAGTACAGCCTGCGCTCCGACACTGCCCGTTCGGGCAAGATGGCGTTGACTATAAAGGAGCTGCAAGAGATGGAACCGGGCGACTACATCGTCCACGTAGACTTCGGCATAGGGCGTTTCGCCGGACTGGTGCGCGTCCCTTCGGGCGACAGTTACCAGGAGGTAATCCGCATTATATACCAGAACAACGACAAGGTGGACGTAAGCATCCACTCGCTTTACAAAATATCGAAGTACAAACGGCGCGACAGCGAGACGCCGCCGCGTCTCAGCACACTCGGCACCGGCGCATGGGAACGCCTGAAAGAGCGCACTAAGAAGAAGATAAAAGACATCGCCCGCGACCTTATCAAGCTCTATGCGGCGCGTCGGAAGGAACGCGGCTTCGCCTTCTCGGCCGACAACTTCATGCAGCATGAACTCGAAGCGAGCTTCATGTACGAAGATACGCCCGACCAGCTCAAGGCAACCAACGACGTGAAAGCCGACATGGAAAGCTCCCGTCCGATGGACAGGCTGGTGTGCGGAGACGTTGGTTTCGGCAAGACCGAAGTGGCGGTGCGCGCCGCTTTCAAGGCTGCGTGCGACTCAAAGCAGGTTGCCGTGCTCGTGCCTACAACCGTACTGGCCTACCAGCACTACCAGACGTTCTCGAAAAGGCTCAAGAACTTCCCCGTAAGGGTTGACTACCTGTCGCGCGCCCGCAGTCCGAAGAAGACGAAAGAGGTGCTCGCCGACCTGGCGGAAGGCAAAATAGACATCATCGTAGGCACGCACAAGCTCATCGGAAAGAGTGTAACCTTCAAGGACTTGGGGCTTCTCATCATCGACGAAGAGCAGAAGTTCGGCGTCGCAACGAAAGAGAAGCTGCGCAAGATGAAGGTCAACGTTGACACGCTTACAATGTCGGCGACCCCTATTCCGCGAACACTCCAATTCTCGTTGATGGGCGCAAGGGACATGAGTATTATCCAGACTCCGCCGCCTAACCGCTACCCCATCAGCACCGAGGTGCATACGTTCGACAAAGAGGTCATCGCCGACGCGATAAACTTTGAGATGAGCCGCAACGGTCAGGTGTTTTTCGTCAACGACAGGATAAGCAACCTGCCCGAGATTGCCGGTCTGATAAAGAAGTATGTGCCTGATGCGAGGGTGGCGATTGGCCACGGACAGATGAAGCCGGAGGAGCTTGAGAAGATACTGATGGGCTTCATCAATTATGACTACGACGTGCTCTTATCAACCACTATTGTGGAGAACGGCATCGACATAAGCAACGCCAACACAATAATCATCAACGACGCGCACCGCTTCGGACTGTCAGACCTGCACCAGATGCGCGGCCGCGTGGGCCGCAGCAACCGCAAGGCGTTCTGCTATCTGCTTGCTCCGCCGCTGTCGGCGTTGACCCAGGAGGCGCGGCGCAGGCTCGAAGCGCTTGAAACTTTCTCCGAACTTGGCAGCGGTTTCAACCTCTCCATGCAGGACCTTGACATCCGCGGGGCGGGCAATCTGCTCGGAGCGGAGCAGAGCGGCTTCATGGAAGACCTTGGCTACGAGACTTACCAGAAAATCCTGAACCAGGCGGTGACGGAACTGAAGAACGACGAGTTTGGCGAGATGTACGAGCAGGAGATTGCCGGAGGGCGCGACATCGCAGGCGACGAGTTCGTGGAAGACTGCGCCATAGAGAGCGACTTGGAAATGTATCTGCCCGACCAATACGTGCCGAGCAGCAGCGAACGCATGCTGCTTTACCGCGAGCTGGACAACATAAAGGACGATGACGACCTGCAAAAATACCGCTCGCGGCTTGAAGACAGGTTCGGAGCAGTGCCGCGCGAAGGGCTGGAGCTGATGCAGGTAGTGCCCCTGCGCCGCCTTGGCAGAAGCCTCGGATGCGAGAAAATAATGCTGCGCCAAGGGCAGATGCGCATGCAATTCGTATCAAACCCCATGAGCGCGTACTACAAGAGCAAGGCTTTCGACAGCGTGCTCAACTACATCGGGCGCAACCCTCGCCGCTGCAACCTCAAGGAAGTGGCAGGAAAGAGGATGATGCTCGTAACCGGCGTGCCCTCGGTAGAGGAAGCAGTGAAGGTGCTGAGGGACATAAACGGTTAACAACATAACATCTGACACCCACCCCAACCCTCCCAAAGGGAGGGAGCTTGGAATGTTTTGCAGGGAGAAAACGAAAGCGTGGACTGGTTATTTCAACCAGTCCACGCTTTTTTTCTTACACTAAAAAGGTATTTAAACTCCCTCCCTTTGGGAAGGTTGGGGTGGGTGTCAGGTGGTTGGGTTCGGCTGTTTCATTCATTAGTTTTCCCTATATGCCTTACAGGCTTTTTCTTCGCGGCATCGCCGGAACGTGTCTTCGATGCCGAATTCTGCAAAGCAGAATAGCCGTACCAGCTGTCCCAGCCCCAGTCAAAATCGTTCCAATTGGGCGAAGCTGTCTTCCTTAGGCGGAAGTCCATCGGGTCTCCCCATTCGCTTTCTATCGTCCCCGTGAAATAATTGTCAGACAGGCTGTAGTCGTAAATGTAAAAATTCGTGTCGTCCTCGTAAGAATATATGCGTATGCGTCCGTTGCTTACGCTCCACGTTATGTGGCTCGCAAAGTAGTCCCAAGGCGCGTTGCTGTAATAATCCACCCAGTAGCCCGTGCCCGTGGCGTATGAGTCGGGGTCGCGGTCGAACTGGATTACCGACCTGTGGGCTTCATAAACCTGCCCGTCAAAATCATTCCATACGTGCATGTCGCCTTCCCACACGCCCCAGAGAGTGTCCGCGATGTACTCGTCGTCGTCGCAACTTACGAACGTGAACGCCATCGCCAGCATCATTATCATCGCCGATAAGAATGTAAATTTCTTCATAACAACATTATATTTAATTAATAATTCCGCTGCAAAATCAACGCTTTCGTCGTACTTTTACAAGCGTATATCCATATTTTTTATGGGGATTCCCCTATCAGCCGGCGGCGTTTCCCTCTCACCGTGTCGGCAAGCCGTTTTGCAAGAGGCGGCATTTTGCGTTGCGAAAGGCCGTCAATCGCACGCTAAAAAGCCACCTTTTGCAGGCTAAAAGACGGCCTTTTGCAAAGCCCTTGATTATCAACCGATTATGCGGAGGCCACAATATGATGTGAAAACAACCTAAAATTTTTGCATTGGAACGTATTTTTCAGTATCTTTGTCGCACTACAACGACAAACCAAAAGTCTTTAAACAATAATAAGATGAAAACAGTTTATGATTTCACTGTCAAGGACAGGAAAGGCAAGGACGTATCGCTGAAAGAGTATGCGAACGAAGTATTGCTGATAGTAAACACCGCGACGAAGTGCGGCTTCACTCCGCAGTACGAGGAACTGGAGAAACTTTACGAGCGCCATCACGCCGACGGGTTCAACATATTGGACTTCCCCTGCAACCAGTTCGGCCAGCAGGCTCCCGGCACAGACGAGTCAATCCACGAGTTCTGCAAGCTGACATACGGCACGGAATTCCCCCGCTTCAAGAAAATAAAGGTAAACGGCGACGACGCCGACCCGCTCTACAAGTTCCTGACGAGCCAGAAAGGCTTTGCCGGATGGGACGAGAGCCATCCCCTGACGCACATACTCGACGACATGCTGTCGAAGGAAGACCCCGACTATAAGGACAAGGCGGACATCAAGTGGAACTTCACCAAGTTCCTCATCAACAAGAAGGGCATGGTTGTGGCACGCTTCGAGCCTACCGAGAAAATAGAGAACATCGAGAAGCAGATTGTGGAACTATTGAAATAAGATAAGGAGACCCACCCCAACCCCCTCCCCAAGGGAGGGGCTTTGAATGCCTTTGTTTGGTTATACGGAATGCAATGGCTTGTACCGCAAGACACGTTTGATTATTGCATTCCGTATTTTCAACAGTATAAAGGTAGCCAAGCCCCCTCCCTTCGGGAGGGTTGGGGTGGGTGTTTAATCTCTCTCTTATTATGGAACAGCAAGAACACATACGCTGCCTCATCATAGGCAGCGGCCCGGCCGGCTACACGGCGGCCATATATGCGGCGCGAGCCAACCTTAGTCCGGTGGTGTACTGCGGCCTGCAAACCGGCGGACAGCTTACACAGACTACAATTGTTGAGAACTTTCCAGGCTATCCCGAAGGCGTGGACGGCAACCAGATGATGCTCGACTTCCGCGCACAGGCCGAACGCTTCGGCGCAGACCTGCGCGACGGTGTCATCGTCAAGGCCGACCTCGGACAGTCTCCCTACACGCTGACGACCGACGAAGGCCATATCGTCAAGGCCGACACGGTAATCATCGCGACTGGAGCTTCGGCCAAATACCTCGGCCTCGCCGACGAAGAGAAGTACAAGGGCGAGGGCGTTTCGGCCTGCGCCACGTGCGACGGGTTCTTCTACCGCAAGAAGACCGTTGCCGTAGTAGGCGGCGGAGACACTGCCTGCGAAGAGGCTCTGTACCTCGCATCACTGGCGAAAAAGGTGTACATGATAGTGCGCAAGCCGTTCCTGCGCGCGTCGGACGTGATGCAGCGTCGTGTGAAAGAGACGGAGAACATCGAGATTTTGTTCGAGCACAACACGCTCGGACTGTTCGGCGACAACGGCGTTGAGGGCGTGCGCCTCGTAAAACGCAAAGGTGAGGCAGACGAGCAGGTGTACGAACTGCCCATCGACGGCTTCTTCCTCGCCATCGGGCACAAGCCAAACAGCGACGTGTTCAAGCCTTGGCTCGACACTGACGAGACCGGATACATCATCACCCAGGGCGACTCCACGCGCACGAAAGTGCCCGGCGTGTTCGCCGCAGGCGACGTAGCCGACCCTCACTACCGGCAAGCCGTAACGGCTGCGGCCAGCGGATGCCGCGCAGCCATCGAGGCCGACAGGTACTTGAGGGAGCAAGGCATCATTTGAAAGGTGAGAAGGTGAGAAAGTGAGAAGGTGAGAAATCATGCTAAATACATATTAACAGCATGGCTTTCTCACCTTCTCACTTTCTCACCTTCTCACCTTTCATTAGCATTCCCCCAAACGTCAGCGCGCCGTTGAGCAGCAGAAGCTCGTAGCCGAAGCGGTAACCCGTAAGGCAAGGGACGGCGTAATCGAGGACGAGGCAGAGCAATGGAGAGGCCACGGCGATGTAAGGCACGGCGCGGTCGCAGGTTTTCCGCTTTGTAAGAAGACCGAAGGCGAAGAGGCCGAGCAGCGGTCCGTAGGTGTAAGAGCAGAGTATGTAGACCGCATCGATAAGGCTCGTGGAGTTCAAGGCGCGGAAAGCAAGGATGAACACTACGGCCACGGCGGCCATGCCTACATGCACGCGGCGGCGCAGACGCTCGTCGCCGGGACGTTCCTTTATGTCAACACAGTAGGTGGTGGTAAGCGCGGTGAGCGACGAGTCGATTGTACTGGCCGACGCTGCGACAATGCCGATGGTGAAGAGCACGGCCACCACGTCGCCCAAATGCCCCGTGGCGGCGAACATCGGGAGCAAATCGTCAGGATTGCCGGGCACGGGCGCGCCCTCCTGCGCTGCCAGCATGAACAGCAATACGCCAAGAGCGAGAAAGAGCAGGTTGACCGGCACGAAGGCGAAACCATACGTACAGACGTCCTTCTGCGCCTCGCGCAGGGTCTTGCAGGTAAGGTTTTTCTGCATCATGTTCTGGTTAAGACCAGTCATCACTACAACTATGAACGCGCCGCTGACAAACTGTTTCCAGAAGTTTTGCGGCGACATCCAGTCCGAGAACTCGAATATGCGGCTGTGGGGACTAGCCGCCACGGCCTTGACGGCTTCGCCAAGGCTCATGTCCAACGCCCCGGCCACCTTTATTATAATAAGCACAAGGGCGGCGAGCATGCACGCCGTCTGGAAGGAGTCTGTCCACACGAGCGTCTTTATGCCGCCGCGGCGCGAGTAAAGCCATATCAGCAGCATCAGCAAAGGCACTGTCATGAAGAACGGCACGCCGTAAGCGTCGAGCACGAAGCGTTGCAGTATGATGCAGACGATGTAAAACTTGATGGCCGCTCCGCAAAGGTCGGACAGCAGGAAGAAGGCCGCGCCCGTCTTGTAAGACCTCCGGCCGAAGCGTCCGAGCAGGTAGGTGTAGATGGTGGTGAGGTTCATCCTGTAATACACGGGTAGCAGGACGAACGCCACGATGAAGTAACCGAGGATAAAGCCGAGACACGTTTGCAGATAGGTGAAGTCCATACGCTCCACCATTCCGGGTACGGACACGAAGCTGACACCCGACACCGACGCGCCCACCATGCCGAAAGCCACCGCCCACCAGGGCGACTTGCGGTCGGCGCGGAAGAACGTCTCGTTGGTGGCGCGGCGCGAAGTAAGCCTGCCCAGCAGGCAAAGCGCGGCGAAGTAAGCCAGCACTGTGATGATAATTAGCATGGTGCAAAGGTACGAAATAAAAACGATTGATTACCAACTACTTGCAAACGCCTTTCCAAAAGATGGTCTTTTAACCGGCGAAAGGCCACCTTTTACACGGCAAAAGGCCGTCTTTTAGAACGTAAAAGACGGCCTTTCGCAAAGCAGGGGGATAACGCCTGCGTGTCAAATCATTATCATTACAGTTCTTTCACAGCCTCGACCAGGCGGCGGAAGTCGTCGGGATGCACGTCGCCAATGTTGCCGATGCGGAACGTGTCGGCCTGCGATATTTTGCCGGGATAGATTACAAAGCCCTTCGCCTTCAACGACTGGTAGAACGACTGGAAGTCGAACGCGGCCGAAGGATAATAGAACGACGTGATTACGGGCGACTGCCACTTGTCAGCAAGGAGCGTCTTGTAGCCCAAGGAACGCATCCCTTCTACAAGCACGCGGTGGTTCTCGCAGTAGCGAGCGTGGCGTGCGGCCACTCCGCCCTCCTCCTTCAGCTCAGTAAGAGCCTGCATGAAGGCGCGCACTACGTGTGTAGGCGAGGTGAAACGCCACTTGCCGTGGCCCTTCTCCATCGTCTCCCATTGGTCGTAAACGTCGAGAGACAGCGAGCGTGCTACGCCCTTGCACTGTTCGAGCAGCGAGCGGCGGGCTATGATGAAGCCGAAGCCGGGCACGCCCTGGATGCACTTGTTCGCGCTGCTGATGAGGAAGTCTATGCCCAGCTGCGCCATGTCGACGGGCACTCCGCCGAAGCTGCTCATAGCGTCGACGATGAGCGTCTTGCCATGACGCTTCACTACGGCGGCGATTTCTTCAAGCGGATTGAGCACGCCGGTGGTTGTTTCGCAGTGTACTACCGACACATGGGTAACCTCGCTGTGCTCCGTCAGGTAAGCATCGATGGCCGCAGGGTCGACCGCCTGCGTCTCGTCGAACTTCATTACGTGGCAGTTCAGCCCGTAATACTCGGCTATTACGCCCATTCGTTTGCCGTAAGCGCCGTTGGCTGCGACGAGCAGATGGTCCTCCGGGCGCACCGTGCTGCCGAGCGTCGCCTCGACGCAGAACGTGCCGCTGCCCTGCATCAGCACCGCCGTATATTCCTCGGGACGGCTCGACGCGATGCCTACAAGCTCCTTGCGGATAACCTCCACAATGCCTTCGTTATAGTCTTTGTCCCATGTGCACCAGTCGCTCATCATGGCACTCTTCACACTCTCTGTGGTCGTCAACGGACCGGGGGTAAGCAATAAGTATGGTCTCATAAGTTTAAGAATTATAAGTCCCCACCCAACCTCCCCGAGGGGAAGTGACTGACAGCCCAAACTCCTCCCCTCGGGGAGGTCGGGAGGGGGTTTGTTTCATTTATTTGTTTAACACTTCTATCAGCATCGGCAGCTCCGTTATGTCATCGAGCACGTAGTCGGCACCGGCCGCGTACATCCTGTAACGCACGTCGAGCATCCTCGCTTTCAACTCGTCGGCAGGCATGGCGGCAACCTCCGCCTCGGTCAGTGCAAGTTCGTTGCTGCCCAGTATGACGCCTACGCTCCACACTCCGGCGTTCACTCCCTCCTTGATGTCGGATATTGTGTCGCCCACTTTCACCACAGAGCGCGGTGAAGCGATGGCCATCTCACACATGTTCTGGAATATCATGTAAGGCTTGGGACGGCCTCCTGGCAGGTTGTCAGACGTCACGCAGTTGTCTATTACGTAGCCGAGCTTTGCCGCAGAGGGTATTACTACGTCCATCATCTGCCGCGTGTAGCCCGTCGTAGAACCAACCTTTATGCCCTGCTTACGCAGCATTGAGATGGTCTCTACCACCCCCGTGATGGGCATTGAGTAGTCTTCGAGCGTGCGGAAAAGCTCCTCCTGGAACTTATTGTAGCACTCCTGCACGTCGTCTTCGTTCCATTCGCGGCCGTATTTGGCACGAAAGTCCGCCCCGACATGGTCGATGGCGAACAGCGCGCACACCTCTTCTATCTTCGTTAAGCCCATGTGCGCCCTCGTCTCCGCCGCCGTTACGGGTGCGCCTATGGCCTTAAAGCTCTCGACAAATGCCGCCACCGGGGCGAAGCATCCATAGTCAACGGCCGTTCCGGCCCAGTCCATTATTACGCATTCAATCTTTTTCATATCCTTTGTTTATAGTTATACGGTTTGTATTTTCGGTTTTTAGGTTATATAGTCATTGGCTCATGCGGTTGTAAGGCTTTGCTGCCCGGTGGTTGAAAGGTCGCAAGTGTGCGCCTCGCCGGCCTTCTCCGCGCCGCCTTTGATGATTTTGAAATCAGCCGACTTGTACACCTTATTTATTATATAGACTATCGAACCGGCGAACGCCAGGCAGCAGGCAACGCCTATGTAGACGCTCATCGCGTTGTAGAACGACGTCCAGTCGATGTGCGGAGCTTGGAACTCCTTGAACAGAAGCAGGCAAAGCGTACCGAGATAGCCTACAAAGTCGATGGTGATAATGAAGAAACCGACGTTGCCCTTGACCTTGAAGCAGGCGATAAAACGCTCGAAGAAGATGGTCTGGAAGCTCAAATAGGCTATGTCTATGCAGAAAGTCTGGAGGAAAAGCCATGCCGTTGTGGGTTTGTCCAACGCCTCGCCTTCAGCTCCGAGGAATGCAACCGTGCCCATGCCGATGGCCGAGAATATCAGTATAAGGCACAAGGCGCGCAGGTGGTTGCCAACGGCTGACAGCAGGGCGAACGCTCCGAGCAGCACGACGGTGGCGATTGAGTCGAGATAAGCGAACGCCCAGGAGGACACTTGGCTTACGTCGATGATGCAGACGATAAAGTCTTCCTTGATGTCGCGCTGCACGGTGAGCAGCAAGTTGGCGCCGAAGAGCATTATGAGCAGGGGCATGAACTTGACGAAAAGCTGCCAACGCTGGTGTCCGTCGAGCGTTACGCGCTTCGTGCGTGCGGCTATGTCGGCCTGTGTGGGTGCCGGGAACTTGGTCATCATCCACCCCATGAAGCACAGCAGGAGGAAAGCCAGCGCACCGACGAGGGCCGGCATCCAGAACTCGCTTACCCCGAGGTCGTGCAGGGCGTACAGTCCGAGCGACTTAGCGACGCCCGAACTCAAGGCCATGCTTACTCCCATGATGCTGGCGAGGATGTCTGTTGTGCGGCGGCCTTCGAGGAAACTGAAGATTACTCCCCACATGCAGCCCAGCGAAAGGCCGTTGAAGAACAGGGCGAAGATGTTGTAAGGCGTGGGCAGAAGGCCGAAGGCGACGAGCGAAAGCTCTGACAACGCCGCCGAACCGACGATGAAGCGGAGGCGGCCTTCGGGCTTAAGCTCGGATATGTACTTGATGCCGAGCATCTTGGCGCACACGTAACCTATTAGCTGGATGATGCTTACCACAATCTTATAGTCCATCCCGGCCACCTGCAAACCGTCGAACTCGGCCGCCGTGAACGGCTTGCGCAGGGCGTAGACAAGCGAGTATGACAGCAGGGCCGTGCCTCCGGCCCAGAGCACGAAGAGCCAGTCGGGCATGTTGGCCGTGGCCGCCCTCATGTTTGGAAGTCTGTAGATACGTTGTTTCATCTTTCGTTTCGGTTTTAGGGTTTTGAGGTTTTAGGGTTTTACGGCATGCCGGCATCGCCGTACAACCGCATGACCTTACAACCGCATGACCGTGCAATGTCCTTTTTCCGCTGCAAAATTACGCCGCCGCAGGTGCTTAAAAAATGAATACCGGATGAATAATATAGCCGTAACAATTCATTAAAATGAATGAAAACATTACTTATCAAGGATGCAAAAACATTGCAAATTCTTTGTAACCTGTCTGTAATATATGTATTCAAACTTAATGGTTACCTTTGCACAAGAAAACAAAACAGCTTATGGACGACCTGAAAGAGATATATGAAAGGATAAAATTCTTGCGCGGCAAGGGCGTGAAGATGAAGGAAATCGCCGCCCAGACGGGTTTTACGCCGAGCGTGCTGTCGGCCCTGTTCACCACCGTAATGCCCGAATATTTCAAGAACAAGGACAAGGGAATGCCCGAAGACGAGGCGCTGGACGGGGCGCTCGTGTGGGTGAACAACGTGTCGAAAAAGAAGCTCTTGGGGCAACTCGACAAGATGAAGGCCGCCCTCTTCGCCATGGATGCTGCGCCGAAGGCCGCCAGCGGCGATGCCGACAACATGCACAGGGACATCATAGCGCACGCCATGAAAGGCGCGGTGGACGGCTGCACAGCCTTCAGCGGAATGTACATGAGCTACAGCGTGTCGTCAAGTTCGAACGCGATGAAGATGGAACCTTACCTCATCACGCCGTCGGCTGACGGCGGTTACGTCGAAGTGGTGCACAACAACGCCTACGGTTCGACGCACCACGGCTTCGCCCTGATGAACGGCCTTAGCCACATGTACATCATGTTCAACGAAAACCGGCCGCCGCAGCTCGCCCTGTTCAGCATCTGCCTGAAGCTGCCCATGTACGAGCGGCCGCCCTACCTGCGCGGCATTTACACCTGCCTGGACTACAACCACAACCCCATAGCGCGCCGCATACTCTTCGTAAAGGCAAGCGACAGCACGTCGCGCGAGGACTTTCTCAACGCAAAAGGCTGCCTGAAGCAGTATGAAGAGCTTGACGACAGGGAGCGGCTTTACTACAAATACACGTGCGGCGGCGAGGATGTGGTGCGCATGAGGGACGTGCCGTCACCGCGCATGACCGACGACGACCTGCTGGCCGAGAAGGAACTGCTCGCCGGCGGACAATGAGCCAAGCCGCGCCATGCGGACAACGGATTTATGAAAGGTGGCCTTTTGCATTCCAAAAGGCCACCTTTCGCGTTGCAAAAGACCGTCTTTTAGAAGCCAAAAGACGGTCTTTTACAACGTATTGAACTGCAAGCACTTACGCAGCAGCACACTAAAAGTAAGCAAAAACACTTACAAATCGACACAAATCGCATTTTTTTGAAGAAAAACTTGAAAATGTCTTGCATTATAGTCGTAAATGATTTATTTTTGCAACCATTACCATCCATACATGACAAACTGACAATTAAACACTGTAATTATGAGCAAGCAAAAGAAATTCATCCTACAAGAGAGCGAAATCCCGACACGGTGGTACAACATACAGGCCGACATGGTGAACAAGCCCTTGCCGCCGCTTAGCCCGGCAACGCACGAGCCGCTAAAAGCGGAAGACCTATTCCCCGTGTTCTGCGAGGAGTGTTGCCGCCAGGAGTTCGACCAGACCAACGCCTGGATTGACATACCCGACGAGGTGAGAGACATGTACGCATACTACCGCTCAACGCCGCTCGTGCGCGCATACGCGCTCGAAAAGGCGCTCGACACGCCTGCGCACATCTACTTCAAGAACGAAAGCACCAATCCGCTGGGCAGCCATAAAATCAACTCCGCACTCGCCCAGTGCTACTACTGCAAGCAGGAAGGCACAACCAACGTGACCACCGAGACAGGCGCGGGCCAATGGGGAGCGGCGTTGAGCTACGCCGCACGCGTGTTCGGGCTTGAAGCCGCCGTCTACCAGGTAAAAATCACGCTGCGGCAGAAGCCATACCGCAGCATACTGATGCGCACCTTCGGCGCAGAGGTTACAGGCTCGCCGTCGATGTCGACACGCGCCGGCAAGGACATAATAACGCGCGACCCCATGCACCAAGGCTCGCTCGGAACGGCCATCTCGGAAGCCATCGAGCTGGCGACAACCACGCCCAACTGCAAATACACGCTCGGCTCGGTGCTCAACCACGTGGCACTGCACCAGACGGTAATAGGTCTTGAAGCTGAAAAACAAATGGAAATGGCCGGCGAATACCCCGACATGGTAATAGCATGCTTCGGCGGAGGCTCAAACTTCGGCGGACTGGCCTTCCCCTTCATGCGGCATAATATAAAGGACGGGGCGAAGACCGAGTACATAGCCGCCGAACCGGCAAGCTGCCCCAAGCTTACGCGCGGCGTGTTCGAGTACGACTTCGGCGACGAGGCAGGCTACACTCCGCTGCTGCCGATGTTCACCCTCGGACACGACTTCAAGCCTGCCAACATACACGCAGGCGGCCTGCGCTACCACGGAGCAGGCGTAATAGTGTCGCAGCTGATGAAAGACGGCCTGATGCACGGCGTTGACATACCCCAGCTGGAGTCGTTCGACGCCGGCCTGCTCTTCGCCCGTACCGAGGGCATAGTGCCTGCGCCGGAGAGCTGCCACGCCATAGCGGCAACTATAAGGGAAGCGAAAAAGTGCAAGGAAAGCGGCCAACAGAAGGTAATACTGTTCAACCTTAGCGGCCACGGACTAATCGACATGCCGTCGTATGAGCAATACCTCAACGGCGACTTGGTGAACTACGCCATATCTGACGACGAAATCAAGGCCAACCTTGACAACATTCCGAAAATAATTTAGTCAATTCATAATGCACAATGCATAATTCATAATAAGGCGGACGCCATGCAACAAGGTTGTTATCAGCTGTAAACAATACAATTGCATGGCGTCCGCCTTATTATGAATTATGCATTGTGAATTATGAATCAATCAAGACCCCAGTCTACAAGATACGCCTTACGCTCGACGTGTTCCTCCGTATCGTCGGGCAGATTGCAGAAAAAGTCGATGCCGGTCAAGTCCTCCAGCTCGTCGATTGACACGGCGTAGCCGGCCAGGTCGTCGTTAGTCGCCCATTCGTTCTTGTGCTCCATGTAGAAACCTATTGCACGATAGCCGAACGAACTTTTAAGCAACAAGGCCATGAAAAAATACTTTGGCACAATCATCTTTCCCTGTATGCGCGTCAGGATTTGGCTTTCCTCGTCGATAGTGCCGCCCTTGCATACGTAAAGAGTATCGTTGACATTCTTCGGAGTCCAGTCCCTCACCTTGTTTTCCAACCTCAACCACAAGCCTTCGTTCGAGCCGCTGTAGCCATTGAAGTTGCCGTATTGCGGCTGCATGTTGGTCATGTAGAACGTCTGCTTGTTCGCTTCTCTTGAATACTTGCGGTCGGCATTGGGACAGATGTGCCCGTGCTGGAAGCCCGAACCGTATATATAGTCCCTGTCCCAACGGTCGGCAGCGTCAATCCTGGTATCCTCAAGATATCCGTCAACTACCCTACTATACTGCCCGGAGTAGCCGCTGTGCATCTGATAGCACGACCACCGCTGCGACTTCTTGTCGCAATCCCACTCCACGGCGAAGTTCACACGGTCGGCATCATACTTGTAGTCGTCGGCCGTGCGGTAAACCCTTACGATGCTGTTGCCGCCCTTCAGGCGCGGAAACTCAAGCCGGGTGACAGCCGTTTCGCCGTCTACGGGCACGTTGCGGTTGGCGTTCCGTCCGCCGCCCTGCGAACCGCCGCCGTCATCGTTGCTGCACGATGCCAGCGAAAAGGCCGCCGCGAGCAGCACGAGCAGATAATAAAACTTGTTCATACGAGTAATGTTCTTCGATTAACAGCGTGCCTTATGGCACAAAAAATGCGCTTTGGCGCATATGCGACTACGCCAAAACGCATTCTCTTATTCCTTAAAATATACGTTGTATATATTATTTGCGCGCCTTACCGTAGCGGCTCATGAACTTGTCTACGCGGCCTGCCGTGTCGACGAGCTTGCTCTTGCCCGTATAGAACGGATGCGAAGTGCTTGAGATTTCGACTTTTACCACTGGGTAAGTTTCACCTTCAAATTCCACTGTCTCCGTTGTCTTGCATGTGGAACGTGTAAGGAACATATCGCCGTTGGACATATCCTTGAATACGACGGGGCGATAGTTTTCGGGATGGATACCTTTCTTCATTTCGTTATTATAATTGAATGTTAATCTGTTCTGTCCTTATAATGACACTTTCGGGCTGCAAAGTTACTGCTTTTTTGCCGAACTTCAAAATTTATAATAATGTTTTTATTTTTACAATTATCCAAATATCACAAATTCAAGCCCCATCGTCTTTCACAATAGCGGTGAAGTCCGACCAGTCCTCAACCTTGAAACCGCGGATATCCCGAACAGAGTTCTTAAACCAACTGACGTTTTTTCAGCATAAGAATGGCCTTGAAAAGGCTTGCCATGTCACCGCGTTCCGTAAGGTAGACACTGCCTTGGGCATTGTAAAAACCACACGAACGCAGCATCTTGTTGATTTCAAAATACGCGTTGTTATACGGCTCGCCATAATATTTACGGAGAGCGGATATACTCATGTCGAAGGCTATCGCAAACATGTCACACAGCTTTGAAATACTTGGCTTGTCCGAAGAAAATACGGCCAAGCTCGTCTTTTATCGCCACGACAAGCCCCTTGAACGGATTGTGCTCAATGTCGATTACCTGTCCCGTCACCCACGCGTCCAACCCTGTCAGCTGCGGGTCGGCCTTCATCATGTCACCTATCTTTAACTCCATGGTCTTTTCCTTTTATTCCACGTATGCCTTACGGCATTATCACTTGCAACATATCCTCTTGCAAAGATAGTGCAAATCGAGAGAAATGCAAAATAAAAACAAATGAAACGAGTTTTTATTTTCATTTCCGAGATGCAGCCTATCTTATCAAAAGATAGTGCTTTTACTACCTACTTCCAAACTTTTAACACCTGATAACGCCGCCAGCCGCTTTGCAATATACCGTGAATTGCGATGCAAAAGGCCACCTTTTGAGAAACCGCTGATTATCAGAGAGTTAGCCAACGGCATTCCAATACAAAACAACAAAGGCGCAATTCATCAAGAATTGTGCCTTTGTATGCTTGCCGATGTTTTGATTATTCAGCGTAAGTTATTTCGATAGTCTGTGCACGTAACTGCGTTCCACCTGAATTTGTCGTATAATCATTAACGACTTTCCATATATTCCCGTCTATGGAAGTATAAAGCTGGTCGTTGCCCACATAAACTTTCTCTCTGTCTTCGTCGCATGTCAATACAACCTTCGCTATCTTCTTGCAACCGGTAATAGTCATTGAGTTAAGCGCGTACATACGCACGGCGTTCGATGCCGGATAATATTTGGGAGCGTTGTTGCCTCCTTCTTGTGCATAAGAAATAGTCGTTCCATCATCCAAAGTTATAACTTCTGGGTCTGAAGCATACTCCCAACCATATGAATTAACCGTGCAAATAACTGTATTTCCTGCCGCAGTAACCTCCGGGTCAACCATTGTCACAACATTTCCAGACTTGGTTACAGTAGCCAAACCTTCGCCGCTCGTACCAGGCTGGTCGTCGCCACCAGGTTCTTCACCACTTTCACCATCACCTTCTACAACTTTCAGGTTCTTTACTTCCCATGTACCAGATTCATCTTCACATGAGTAATAAAGCGCAACGGTAACATTGCTTTTACCAATAAATTCCGCCGGGATAGCCGCTGTATACGTCTCCCAAGTTTCCCAGTCACGTCCTTCTGTCAGAGTTCCTGTTATGTCCGTCCATGTTGTCGTTGTCGGGTCACCTGTATAGTTGTCCGTCACGAGTACTTTATTATTCACACCGTCTTTAGGTTCACCGTAATTCGTAACATAGCGGAGTATGTATTCGAATGAGATTGTAGCCCCTTCTGATGCACTAAGGTCAATCGGAGTTGAGACAAGGTAGCTTTCTGACGGAGTAGTTGTTCCACTTGCATTGTCATAGCCCGTGGCTTTTGCCGTATTATAGTCGATTATCCACGGTGTTCCCTTTATCGTGCTTTCTGTGAACACACCGAAATCATCATAGAACGTCTCGTCAATATAAGTGCCTTCAGGCAAAACCGGTTTATCATCTCCGCCTCCGCCTTCGCCTGTCTGGCCGTTGAGATATACCAAGTAAGCGTTGTTTTGGTCGGTCTCAATCGTTCCTCCATAATTCGTTACAGTACCATAAACCACTACAGAGTCGCCGAATTCAAGAATATCCTGGCCTTCTTGCCAATTCTGATTGTTTAGATATTTTGCACGGTAAACAAGGAACGTTGTGTTAGAATCCTCATGGTCGGCAATGCTAAATGTTGCATTTCCAAAACCGCCATCGTAGTTCTCTTCAATGCCTACAACCACGCCAGTAATGTACACCTTGTTTGGCAAGTCCTCTTTGTCCTCCAAAGTGCTTGCCACTTCGAGTATCCTTGCCACATTGTAAGGGCTTGCCGCTGTGCCGTCACCGGCAGGCTCTATGACGATTGGCAGTTCTGCCGTGCCGTTCGGGTCGTCATACGGAGCCGGCACGTCTTCGCAACTCGTGAATGTGAACGCCGCCATAGCGAGGGCGAACACTGAATATAATATCTTTTTCATAATTAAATGTTTTCTATTTGGTTATAAAACTTTTTATCTGTATTGCCTTATTCCGACTGCTTGAAGTCGCCGTCCTGGCGCATAAGTATCTGCCACGTGTCGCGGTAGCGTGTGAATATGCCGGTAATGTCAACCTTGCCCTCGGGCATCACCGTGCCTGCGAAGTCGGCATAGGTGCTCGTGCGCACCACGATGGCCGTCGTTCCGGCAATCATTCGGTTGACGGCGTTGCCTGACGACATGGCATCTTCGGGCGCGAAGGTGCGCTTGCCGTTGGCCTGGGGCAGCGTAACGCCGCGCACGGTCATCAGCTTTCCGCAGTTCGCCTCCATGTAGTCGGCGTCGTTCACCTTGCTCATGTCAAACTCTTCGGGCGTTACCGCCGACGCGTCAGCCTTGCCGAGCAGCTTCACGTGCTCAAGCCACAGCGTGTGGTTCATGCGGCTTGGCGACGTATATCCGCTTTTGCTGGTGTACGGAGTGCCTATTTGCGGCTGGTTGCCGTAAGTGCCTATGTAGAGGTCTTTTAGGCTTACGAGCAACTCCTGGCCGACGGGCAGGTAGCCCCAAAGGCCGCCTTTGTTGATGCAGATGAGCAAAGCGCCCGTAGCATCGGCAACGGCTATCTGGTTGTAGAGGTTTCCGCCCACGTCGTTTCCTGTCACACGCACCTTTATTTGTATGTCCTCGTTGATGCGCGCGGTGTCGGTCTGCTCCTGCAAAGCATACGAGTACTTGTCCTTCAAGTCGGCGATGGTTACGACATTGGTCTCCTGCAAGTCGTTGTTCCCGTATGGAGGGATGTCTCCCGTGGGGTTTTCCCAGTCGTCATCCATGCACGACGTGGCCGTCATGCCGATGACAAGAGCCATCGCTGCGAGCCTAATATACTTTAATGTATTCATCTTCTTAGCTGTAAATTAAAATCTGTAAGTGATGTTCAGCATACCGTTGGTGCCGTAAGCGTAGAACCTCATCGGGTTGCGCGAGAAGCTGTAGGCACGCGTATTGCCGCTGGCGGTGTAGTTGCTGCGGCTCTGCTCGTAGCCACCCGTGCAGAGGTTCTGGTTGTTAAGGATGTTGGTCACCATCAGGTTGATTGAGAGCATGCCGCGCTTCAGGTAGATGCTGCGGCCGATTGAGCCGTCGAGCATGAATCCGCCGTGGCCTTCCGCCTGCTCAACTGCAGACGGAATAAGTTTGCCATCATTGTAGACGTTGCCGTAGATTTCATGCCTTGTATCAAGCGTACTTTGGTAACGGTAGCTCGGCGCGTAAGAAAGGTAGATGCGGTCGTAGTAGTTACAGTTGAGGTCGATGTACCATCCGCCGCTGTGGTAGCTAAGGCCGAGGCTTGCAGCGGTGAGCGGCGTGCCCGAGTCGCGCATACCTTTATTATATACAATCTCGTCGGTGTACTCGGCGCTGGTGGAGTTCATGTAGCGCACATGCGAGTTGTTGCGTATTTTGGCGTCGCTGATTGTTCCGAGCAGGTTGATGTCGAACGCGCTCGTCACCTTGAAGCGGAGGCCTGCCTCCAGTCCGTAGTACTCTTTCTTGATGCCAGTTAGCGACACGTAAGAGAACGAGTTGATGTCGTCGAAGTAGTAGTTCTGCCAGTCGGTCACGTTCCTCAAGTGGCTGTAGTATGCGTTGAGGTTGGCGTGCAGCCATGCGTTCTCGAACTGGTAGCCCAGCTCCGTGCTGAACACCTGCTCGTTCTTGAGGTCGGTAACGAAGTCGTTGTTGATTTCGGGCGAGGCGAACGCCGTGCGTGCCTGCGGTGCGCGGTGCTCGTAGCCGATGCCGAATGTGAGCGTGTTGCCGCGTCCGAGGTTAAGGCTTGAGTTGAACTTGAAGCCTCCGTCGATGAATTCGGCCGTCTTGCTCTTGCCGTAAGAGTTGTTGGCGGCAAGTCCGTTGCGCATCTTTCCGTCGCGCTGCATCGACGTGTAGCCCAGCTTTGCGGCGATGGTATAGTGCAGTATGCCGAAGTTCTCGGTGTAGCTCGACCATATTTTCGCGTTGTTTACGAGCAGGTTGTAGTCGTAGCCGAACTTGTCGCCCACGCCGATTACCTTGTCGCGGTGGTTGAGGTCGTACTGTATTTCGTCCGAGTTGCGGTCGTAAGTGCCCAGCGCATAAGTGTTGATGTTATGGTATGTGCTGGCTCCGAGGAGGTCTTCCATCGTCTGGTAGTGCATGCCCTTGTTGGTGGCCGCCACTATTCCGAGGTTCCACTGCTTGTCCTTGCCAAGCTCCTTGTTAAGCGTAGAAGCGAAGGTGAAGGTCAGCGCGTCGTTGTGCTTTGCCTGTATGTAGTACATGGCGTCCTGTCCCTGCTGTGCGGCTATGCCGTTGGCGTAGTACAGCTGGTCCCAGTTGATTTGGCGGTTGGCCTTCGAGCTTGTCCAGTACTCATACGCGCGGTTCCAGTCTTCGAGCGCCTGGGGCGTGCGGTTGCTTTCACCGCTCTCCCCCCAAACGTCGTAGTAGCTGCTAGGCATGTTCTTCCAGTAGCTGGGATGGGGGTTGCTCGAGTTGTTGTAGTTGAGCTTTGTGCTCTCGTACATGGTGTATTTGCCGAGCAGCGACGTGGTGAGCTTCGTCTCGTTGTCGATTTTCCAGTCCCATGTAAGGAGGGCGGTAGGCGAATAGTCGTGCACCACGCGCGAGTTGCGCTTCTTGCCGTTCTGGTATCCCCAGTAAGGGTTGTAGTAGCGGTCGTTGGCCAGCCAGTACATCTCGTCAGTGCCTGCACCCTGCGATGCGCGCTCGGTAGGGTTGCCCCAGGTTACGAGCGAGAGCGAGTGGCTGCCGTCTCCGAACACTTTTTGCACTCCGAGGAAGTAAGAGAGCGAGTTGTAGAACGTTCCCTCGACGTATCCTTCGTTGGCCCAGCGGTAGGTGACGTTGGCCGAGAAGGCCCATCCCTTGCTGTTAAGGCCGGAGTTGAAGGTGTACATTCCGCGCAGAGTGTAGCTGCGGTTGGCTCCGCTAAGGGTGAACCTGTGGCCTACGGGCATCGACGCGGGGCGGAAGTTGTAGTTGTTAGAGCCGCCCATGCCCGTCATGGAGAAGTTGTTTGTCTCGAAGGGCAGCGCCGACTCCATGTTGCGCGTCTGCTGGTTTAGTCCGCCTACCCATGAGTATCTGAACTGCCCCGACTCCATGTCGTTGATTGGAGTGCCGTTGATGTAGATGTCGTTGTACCTCTGGTCGAATGCACGGTAACGGAAGCGCATCGGCGAAAAGAGGTATCCCACCTCACTTGCGTAGATGTTCGAGTTGGAGTTGATGATTGACACGTTGGATGACATGTCGTCGTCTTCGCCCAACTGAGCCTCCGTAAATGTGAATGCCGACTCGCTCATGACGGCGCCTTTCAACCCGATGGAGTCGCTTTGGGCGAACGCCAAGGGCGAATAGCACAGGGCCATCACTGCAATTTTCAGCTTGTTTTGCATAGATAATACGTTTTGTTAATACTCGTTGCAAAGTTAACGGAAATCGGGTAAACTTCAAAACGAATGTTGAAATTTGTATTGCGGAAGGTCGAAAATTTAACGTTGACGTAACATCGCCGCGCTGTACAAAGGCCGCCGCGCCGCTTACAGTTTTGCAAAAGACGGCCTTTCACCGTGCAAAAGGCCGTCTTTCATCCCCTAAAAGGCCACCTTTTGCAACGCGAAAGACGGTCTTTTACAGCACCTTCCGTAACACATTGACACACAACCGGTTACGGTTGCCGCCGGAAAGAGCCGTCCAAACGCATGGTTTGAGCCGTCCAAACACACCGAAAGGGGTTCATCCGCAGTTTGTTTGGATGAAATATTAAGCATATTAACGAATACACCTTGCTGTAATCCAGGCAGTCGGTATCTGTCATTCCGCGCTCCGACGCGGAATCCAGTATATACAGCCAATATCGTTTGGAGTCCTGGATGTTTTCTGGATTCCGCGTCGGAGCGCGGAATGACAGATACCGACTGCCTGGATTATATCAGGATGTAGCCATAAGTAAGAAGGATAAACGCAGGAATAAATGTTTTTATACCATCCAAACAAACTGCGGATGACCTCCTAAAGGACGGCCCTCACATATACTGCAGAGCGCAAGGAATAGGGAAATTCCCCACCGATGTTAGGGAAAAACCTTTCCACGGGTGGCAAAAAAAACTGTTACTTTGCAGCAGGAAACATAACAAAACAGATTTTCATCATGAAACGACTGGCAACAATAATCACAACGCTCGTGGCCCTCGCGGCCACCGCAAGCGCGATGAGCTACGAGCAGGCGCGCGACCAAGCACTGTTCCTTACGGACAAGATGGCCTACGAGCTTAACCTGACCGAAGAACAATACGACGCCGCATACGAGGTAAACCTCGACTACCTGATGAGCGTCAACACGCCCGACGACCTGTACGACACCTACTGGCGGCAGCGCAACCTCGACCTTAGCTACATCCTACTGGACTGGCAGTACCGCGCTTTCTGCGCCGCAACGTACTTCTACCGTCCGCTGTACTGGACCGCCGGGGTATGGCACTTCGCCATATACTCGCGCTATCCGCGCCGGCACTTCTACTACTTCGGCCGTCCACGCATATACGTTACTTACCGCGGAGGCCACAGCTGGCACCACAACGGCGGACGAAGCTGGTACAAGGGGCGCACCTTCCACCACGGAGCGGCATCCAAGGAACACGGACTAAGAGACCGCTTCGACCGCGGCGACTTCCATAAAAACGGCTTCAACCGTCCCGGACGGCCGGGCGGCAGGCATGAAAACTTTGCCGGACACCGCGGCGACAAGCGCCCGCAGGCCGGCAACAGGAGGCCGCAAAGCGGCAACAACGACAAGAGGCGGCCGGGAACAGGCTTCAACGGCAACCGCAACAACATACGCAACAACCGTGAAAGCAGCACGCGCAAGACGGCACGTCCTAACGACGTGCGCCGCCGCAACTTCGGACAAGGCGGCACAAGGCGGCCGTCGGCCGTAGGAACACAGCGCAAGCCTAGCTCCACCTTCACGCCGAAGCGCACCACCTCGCGCCCGTCGGTAAGCGCAGGCAGCCGCCCTGCACGCCAAGTTGGCGGCGCAAGCCGTCCAAGCGGAGCACGCGGCGGCTCGGCGAAAGGCGGCGGAAGGAGCGGCGGAGGCCACTTCGGCGGACGCAGATAAGCACCAACAGCAACCTTAATATATATTGATTGTCTATTAAAACGGAAAGTGGCGCACCTTGACAGGTGTGCCACTTTCACATTTTCTACATCCATACACGCGCATCACATCAGCTCAAGCACTCGCACTTCGGCGTTGCCCATAGGCTTGATGTCCTGCATCGGCTTGCCGAAAAATACGGACTGCACGGCCTTGTTGACGATGCCGTGGCCTACGGCGAGCACCACCGACGAGGGGAACTGCGCCTTTATATAATCTAAAAAGTCAGCGGCGCGACGGCACAAAGCGTCGAGCGGCTCGATGTCGTCTGGCCATTCGGCATCCTTCAGGTCGGGTATGTAGCGGCCGGTGAAGCCGCCCCAGTCCCTCTCGCGCAGCAAGGGAGTGGTCAGCACGTCGCCGCCGTGGGGCACGGCGATGATGCGGCACGTGTCGTAAGCCCGCTTCAAGTCGCTCGACACGAAAGCGTCAATGTGCACGCCGGCCATCCTCGCGGCCACTTCTCGCGCCTGTTCCCTGCCCTTTTCGGTCAGCTCCCCCTGCGTCTGTCCCTGCATTATGCGGTTGGCGTTGTCAACTGTCTCGCCGTGGCGGACAAGGTAAAGTGTTGTCATATTTTTGCGTAAAAGTGACGAAAAGTCTTGTTTCTATATGATATTTTACTTAACTTTGGGGCTAACTAACATAAACCCGCAAGCCATGAAGATATTGAGAAGCGCGGTGTTCCGCGCCATTTGCGCCATCATTACGGGCATTCTGCTCATCAACAACCCCGACAGCACGGTGAAATGGATTACCATCGCCATCGGCGCGATGTTCCTTGTGTCGGGCGTAATATCGTGCGCCACGTACCTGAACGCACGCAAGAACGCCGCCGGGGCTGAACTCTACGACGCCGACGGGCGGCTCATCGCCTCGCCGCGGCCTCCGTTTCCACTCGTAGGCATAGGCAGCATACTGCTCGGACTCATCCTCGCCGTCATCCCGGGCGTGTTCGTCAAGTCGCTGATGTACGTGCTCGGCGCGCTCATCATACTTGGGGCAATCAACCAGTTCATCACCCTTGCCGGGGCGAGGAGGGTGTTCCGCGTTCCCGTATGGTTCTGGGTGTGTCCGTCGCTCATACTCGTCACCGGCGTGTTCGTAATGGTAAAGCCGATGGAAACGGCCTCGCTGCCGCTGCTCATAATTGGCTGGTGCCTGCTGTTCTACGGCGTAACGGAATGCATCAACGCCGTGAAAATCTACCGGGAAACGAAGAATGAATTGACAATTAAGAATTAAGAGTTAAGAATTAAGAAAGATTCCGTCACGATGTTTATATCGGAAAAGGTATCTTTCTTAATTCTTAACTCTTAATTCTTAATTTACTTTACCAAGCTCTCGATGTACTTGCAGAGTATGCCTATGCCCGTATGGTTCTCCCCTCCCTGCGGAATTATGAGGTCGGCGTACTTCTTTGTCGGCTCTATAAACTGCTCGTGCATGGGCTTCAGCACCTTCAGGTAACGGTCGATGACCATCTCCACCGTCCTGCCGCGCTCTATAACGTCGCGCTGTATGTTGCGTATGAGGCGCTCGTCGGAGTCCGCATCGACGAATATTTTAAGGTCCATCATGTCGCGGAGCTTCTTGTTAAGCAGCGTCATTATTCCCTCTATGATGATTACCGGGCGTGGTTCTACGTGCACGGTCTCCTTCAATCGGTTGCAGAGCAGGTACGAGTAAGTGGGCTGTTCCACGGCGTTGCCGTTGCGCAGCTCGTTCATGTGCCTCACAAGCAGCTTCCAGTCGAAGGCGTCGGGATGGTCGAAGTTGATGGCGCGGCGCTCCTCTTCGGTCATGCTTGACGTGTCGTTATAATACGAGTCGAGCGGTACTACCACCACATAGTGCGGCGGCAACGCCTCAACGATTTTCCTTACTACGGTTGTCTTGCCGGAGCCTGTGCCTCCGGCGATGCCTATTATTGTCATAGTATCAGTCTTTCAAGCCTGTTTCCACAAACATTCTTTCATAGTATCCGGCCTTAACCTCCACCTTCATGGGGTAGGCACGCGAACTGCTCGGCATGCGGTAAAGCCTCATCGGGCGGCCGTCAAACATGAACTCCGCCGACGTTCCCACCTTGGGTTGCCGCATGTCGAAGTGCGAAGTGAACACGTCGGTAGCCTTCTGCCCCGTCGTCACCACAGCCACGCACGAAGGAATGCGGCGCAAAAGGGCGTCAAGGTCGGTCGGAGTTACGATTTCGAGGTCTTTGTCTGACGCCGTGTTCTTGGTACGTCGAACGGCGCAGGCCGTGTCATACAAGCCTACGCCCTTCTCTTCAAGAAACCTTATGATGTCCTCGCGGCGGAAGGCAGACCTTTCCTTATCTACAAAACGCTCCTTGTCACCGAAAAACACGAGGCCGAAAATGCGCCACATGTCGTTGATGAAGTTCGGGTAAAAGAAGTCCATGCACCAGCGGCGGCGTGCCGGAGGAAAGCTGCCGAGCATCAGCAAACGCGTGTTTGCAGGCAGGAACGGTTGCAGCGGATGCTGCTCCACGCCGCTCATTGCTGCTCCTTTACGAGGTAGACTACCACCGGCAGGTGGTCGCTGTAGCCGTCGAGCCAAGCCCCACCGGCGTGGGTACGCTTGGGAATGCCCTTGTAGCGGCCTTCCTTATTGATGATGTAGTCGCGGCGGAATATCTTGTTCCTGAAGAACTTGAGCGTAGAATAGTCTTTCTTGCCGCCCTTGTCGAGCATGTTCGGCGTCATCACGATTTGGTCAAAGAGATTCCATGAGCCTTGATACGACAGCGTGCCCTGGCCTTGCTTTGCAAGCAGGTTGTACCAAGGGTTGTACATGTCGCCCTCGCCCACCTCGTCAACGTCGGGCAGTGCGCGGAGAATGTCCTTCATGCTCTTGTTCGTCGGGTCGTCGTTCATGTCGCCCATCACCATCACCTTCATGTCAGGGTTTATCCTGAGCAGCGAGTCTTTCACGTCCTTTACAAGGCTGGCGGCACGCTCGCGGTAGGCAGAGCCGGCCGCACGGCTAGGCCAGTGGCACACGATGAAGGCCACCTGGTCGCCTCCCATCTCGCCAGTAACGGTGAGGAAGCCGCGCGTGGCATAGTCGGGACGCATGGACGGGGCAGGAACGTAAGGCACGAGCTTCACCGTGTTCACCTTGAAGAACGACGGATTGTACAGCAGGGCGCAGTCGATGCCGCGCTTGTCAGGGCCTTCCACGTGTACATATTTATATCCGCGCGCACGCAAGGGCTGCTGCGCCGTGAGGTCGTCGAGCACCTTCGAGTTCTCGACCTCCGACACTCCGATGACCGCGCAGCCCACCTGCGGCAGCACGTCGGTGCCCATATCGGCCAGCACGCGCGCCATGTTGCGCAGCTTGTGGGTGTACTTCAGCCCGTTCCAGCGGTACGAGCCGCCGGGCAGGAACTCGTAGTCGTTCTTGCCGTCGTCGTGGCATGTGTCAAAAAGGTTTTCCTGATTGTAGAAACCTACGGCGTAGACCGAATACTTCTTTTCTGCAAAACCGCATACTGCCACAAGCGAAAACGACAGTATGAAAAACAATGTGAGCTTCTTCATAATGATGTATTTATGACGGCAAAGATACATCATGTGGTGTAAACGGCAAAACAAAAACGCCTTTTTTTGCTTTTCAGACAGCATGAAAACACATTCGCAAAACACTGGAAACCGTATTGAAACACCGGCAAGCGGCACCGCCGTGCCTCCGCATGAAGACAAGGCTGCTGGCAGGCGGCCGCAAGGCTTTTTGCAAAAGACGGCAAAACGCAAGGCAAAAGACGGTCTTTTACAAAGCAAAAGGCGGCCTTTCGCAATGCAAAAGACCGCCTTTTGTAACGCCGCCGTGAAACAACGCCGTCAACACTGGCCGCAGGCTGCTTCCCGCTTGCTTATAAACCGGTCGAGGACGAGGTTCAAGGCCACATACAAAACCACGTCGACGACAAAAACAAACGTGTTGCACATGACTTCAAGCAGCAGGCTGTTAAGCACAATGTAAGCCACGGCAATGGCCACGATGCACAACAGGGTGCGGCGCTGTGACATCCCCGCACGCATGAACTTGTGGTGTATATGCCGCTTGTCGGCCTCGAACGGCGACACACGGTGCCATATCCTTACGAGCGACACCCTGACGGCATCGAAGATGGGGACGATGAGCAGCGTGTAAGGCATGATGAAATCGAAGTCGTGGCGAAGCATTACGTGCTCGTTGTACATCGAGTACTTCACGCAAAGCACTCCCAATATGAACCCCAACGTAAGGCTGCCGGCATCGCCCATGAAGATTTTACGGTTCTTGGAAACATCGCCGAAGACATTGAAATAAAAAAACGCGACAAGCACGCCGACAAGCCCCGAAATCATGATGGCATACGACCAGATGCCCTGTGAGGCGAACATGTAGATAAAGCCGAAGAACGCCAATATGGAAAGGCTTGCCGCCAGACCGTCTATACCGTCAATCAAGTTGATGGCGTTGTCGATGAACACAATGGCGAGCACCGTAAGCGGAAAGCCTACGGCGTAGGGTATGGAGTGTATTCCCATGAAACCGTAGAAGTTGTTAAGATACAGGCTGGCAAGCGGCAGCAGGCAGGCGGCCACCACCTGGCAGGCAAACTTGACACGGGCAGGCAGCCCGAACACGTCGTCGACGATACCTGTGACATAGATTACAAGCAGGCTCATCAGGAAATAAAGACTCCAAACGTTGATAGAAATAAGCTTTTGCGTGGAATTGATGGCAAGCATTGCCAACGCAAACGCTATGGCCATACTCGGCATGAAGGCTATTCCGCCAAGTCGCGGAATGGCGTCCTTGTGAACCTTGCGGGCGTTAGGCACATCATAAAGCTTCTTTGCCTTGCAGAAATTGAGTATTGCCGGGATGAAAGCGAAGCCGCATGCCGCGCTTATCACGAAAACTCCAATAATACAATATATATATACGTTCACGACGGTCTTGTATGTTTGTCCTAATACAATAAACCGCCAAACGCCAGAAATATTGCACCAACAGCTTACAAATTAACACCGCAACGCTGCCGTTCGAGTGCATAACAGACATTGCCGCCGGCTGTCCTGACGGGCAACCGGCGGCAAAAACATCATTTATATATGGTACTAAAGACTAATAATAACCAATTTACGCGCCAGCAACGTTACTTCGACGAGGCGTAAAGGGCGATGACCGTTCCGGTAAATCCGCCTGCGTTCTTGGTTGAAAGGTAACCTGCATCAACGTCGGTGACAAGCGGAAGCCACTTGCCTTTGGCCTTCGCATAATAGAAATCGAAGTAAAGGCCGCGTGAGACGATTTTCAGACGTATGTCATCATCAGACTTCTTGATTGGCGAGAAGGCTACGCTCTCCTCCTTGCCGCCTTCGCCTACACGTATAACCTGCACCTGCTTGCCTTCTGCGGTCATGGCTACACAGAGCATATACTGGTGCGTCTCGTCCTTGAAGAGCACAAGGCCGGCTTTCTCACCTACCGCTACAGGATTGAACTCCATGCCCGTCTCGCACTCGAACTTGTGGTGGCTTATGCGGCGCGCAAGGAACGCAGGCACTTTCTTTTCAGACGACTTGACGTCTGCGCACTTCATCGTAAGATATCCGGAATTTGCCGTAAGCGAGGCCAAATGGTCTACCGGGCCGCGCAGCGAGAACCAGTCAAGCGACAACTTGTCCGCCTTGAAGTCGTCGCGGTAAGAGAAATTGCCGAAAGTTACGTCCTTTCCACGCTTCGCCCCCTTGACCTTCGATATGAGAGGCACGGTCTCGTCGCCCTCAGTCATGTAGGGGAAACCGTCGGAATTCCACCTTACGGGCATAAGGAACGTCTCTCGCCCGAGGTTCTCGAACTTGCCCTCGCACGGACGGCAAGCCAGGAACACGGCATACCAGTCGCCCTCTGGTGTCTCCACAAGGTCGGCGTGGCCTGCGCATGTCACAGGATTCGGGCGGTCGGCATGCAGGTGGCGCTGCGTAAGTATGGGGTTCTGCTTGGCCGGAACGAACGGGCCGAAGGGGCTGTCGCTCCTGAATATCACCTCCGAATGCCAGTCGCTGGTGCCTCCCTCTGCGTCCATCAGGTAATATTTCCCCTTGATTTTATACATGTGCGGCCCTTCTATCCATATCGGCTTGTCCTCGGGATGCACTCCCTTGTTGACGATAACCTTCGTGGGGCCTACTGTCTTGTCGGTCTTAACGTCAAACTCGCGCACGCGGATTGTCCTGTGTCCGTCATATTCGGCCGGTCCTTCAGGTTCGTCATTGTTTACGATGTACGCCCTGCCGTCCTCGTCGAAGAAGAACGAAGGGTCTATTCCGCCGACTTCAGGCAGGCGGATAGGCTCCGACCACTTGCCGAGCGGGTCTTTCGCCTTGACGAAGAAGTTGCCCCACCCCACATTTGTCGTAATCATGTAAAACGTCTTGTTATGGGGATTGTAAGATATCGCAGGGGCGAAAATACCGCCCGAAACATGCTGGCCGTCAAGCGGAAGCTGGGACGGACGGTCGAGTATGTAGTTTACGAGCTTCCAATTGAGCAAATCCTTGCTGTGGAACAAGGGCACACCGGGGAAGAAAGAGAACGTCGACGTAACCATGTAGTAATCGTCTCCGACACGGCAGATGCTCGGGTCAGAATACCATCCGGGTAGTATGGGATTGTAGAAAGACGACTTGTCGGGCAGCGGATTTTCCTTGTAAAAGTCGTCGTCGCCACGGTATTCAAAGTAATCAAACTTGGCCGCCGACGCTTCCGTCTCGCCAGCATCCGCCCAAACATGGCATGGCATCAAATAAGCCAACACGGCAAAAGCCGCAATTTTTATGAAATTATTTCTTCTCATATAAATGAATTAATTATAAATTATAACTTCATCCATAAAAAACATACCTTTGTACGCCGCATTCGCTGGTTAACCACAACCAGCAAATGCAAAGTTAATGGAAACCTTTGGGTTCACAGTCTCAATTTGTATACAAATGCTTCGTATTTGTATCACAAGACATGGAAACGTTGTCAAAACTGCATTTTCCGCACTTAAATGGCACAAAATATCATGGTCTGCATAACAAAAAAAACGGACATCCACCTTTTGCGTACTATTTTGAACCACAGAAAAGCCTTTGTTTCCTTATCTTTGCACCGTTACAACAACCTAAAACAATTAAAAAAATGAAATTAAAGACTTTACTACTCGCGACTTTCGCACCGCTGTTATGCCACGCTGCGGAAGTCAACGTGGAGCCGTCCACGTTCAAGGACAAGTACGAAGCCGCCGCTGACGGCGACGTTCTTGTTATGAGTGCAGGCACATACGGCGACGACATCAGCCTGCTTGACGGCAAGACAGTCACCCTAAAAGCCGCCGATGACGCCGAAGTGGTCTATACCGGCGTCGTAAGGAACAGCGACGCGTCAGCCACAGGCGGCGGAATCGTGTTCGACGGCATCACCGTACAACCCGACGACAACTACTTCATCGACATCACCTACGGCAACGTCAAGGAAATAACCATGCTCGGCTGCGACATTTCAGGCATTGGCAGATGCTTCATCCGTACAAACAACGAAGGCTCTACCATCGACGAAATAAAAATAGACGATTGCCTCATCCATGAATGCGGCGCGAACGGCTACAACTTCATATACCCAAAACACGGAGTCAAGAAGGTTACCGTAACCAATTCCACATTATACAATTACCTCAACGGAGAAAGCTTCTTCGCGCCAAACTCCACAAACACCGGCATCAGTTTTACGTTCACTTTCAGCAACAACACTGTCTACAAGTGGTCCAAGGCGTCGAAATACGCCATCTGCAACGTGGAAAGCAAGGTGAACAACATCCTCTCGCAATACGAGTTCAAAGACAATATCTTCTACAAGCCAGGCGTTGACGGGCAGACCCCCAATATACTCAACGCCAACGGAGGAAGGCTTACGGCTGAAAAAAACCTCGTTGTAGACTACGGTACATACGTGATGGCAAGCGCAATTACGCAAAAAATAGAAGACCTCACTCTCGAAGAGCTCGGCCTTGCCGAACTGTCGTTCCCCGACCCTGAGAACGGCGACTTCAGCATAACGTCACAGTCGCCGCTGGCCACTGCATCGACTACGGGCGGCGTGATAGGCGACCCGCGCTGGCTAAAAAACCTGCAAAACGCCGTACACATGGAACTCGTCAACAACCCGGAGAACGGAGGTACGGCTACACCGGGCAAAGCCGACTACGAGAAAGGCTCGTCCGTGACAATCACAGCGGAAGCGAACTACGGCTTCCGCTTCAAGGAATGGCAGGACGAGAAAGGGCTGACGCTTTCCACCGACAACCCTTACACCTTCAATATAGAAAGGGACATGACCATCACCGCCGTGTACAACGCCCTTGACACGTACACGCTGACCCTGAACTGCGACGGAGACGGAGGCAAATGGGGCAACGTAACGCTCAACCCCGAACCAGTGAACGGGAAATACGAAGCTGGCACGACAGTCACAGTAAGCGTTGAGCCTAACTCCGTGACGCAGTTCCTGCACTGGGAAGACCTGACCAGCGAAACCAAGCGCACCGTCGTAATGAACGAAGACAAGACGCTGACCGCAACGTTCGACGTAATTCCCTTCATCGTAGGATGGGACTTTGCCGAAGACGAACCGCGAGGCAACCGCCCCGGAGATTACAGCTTCACCACTGACAACACTGGCAACTTACAGCTTTACAACGGCGACGGCAGCACAACAAACTGGGGCGCAAGCGAACGCACCTTCGGCGGAGTGAAACGCAAGTGCATGCGCCGCTACACCGAATATGAAGATATGAGCAATCCGAGATACCTCGTGGCGAAGTTCCTCGTAGACGGATACAAGAACATCAAGGTACACAGCCTTGCCGCCCTTGACAACGCCTGCGTACACAAGATGCAGAAAATACAATACTCTACCGACGGCGAAGGCTGGAACGACCTTGCAACCCTCGATATGGGAGAAGGCACAGGGAGCAGCGAATGGAAGGCTTTTGAAGCGGCCCTGCCCGAAGGACTTACAGGGCTGGTGTACGTGCGCTGGATTGGCGACACGCAAAGCGAGCTTGTAGGCACACCGTCAAGCACCGACACAGAAGGCTTTTACCTGGCAGACATCGTGATTTTCGCTGACAATACACAGGCCGACGACCACGAAGCCCCGAAACTTGTATCGACATCGCCCAAAGAGGGTTCTGACGTGGCTTCGGCATCAGGCAACGTGGTGCTCTACTTCAACGAGCGCGTCAAGGCAGGCGAAGGCGACATCACGCTCAACGGGAAGGCCGTCACGCCGACATTCGGAAGCAAGACGGCATCGTTCGCCTACAGCAACATAGGCTACAACACTGCCTGCGAACTTGTAGTACCGGCAGGAGCACTCACCGACATAAACGGCAACGCTTTCGAGGGAACAACGCTCCGCTTCACCACCATGCAGCGTCCGCTGCCCGATGCGCGCCTTTTCGACGCTATCGTTGCGGCTGACGGCACGGGCGAATACACATCGGTACAAGAAGCAATCGACAACGCGCCCGACAACAGTGCCGCTCCCTACCTGATATTCGTGAAAAACGGAGAGTACGACGAACTCGTAGTAGTTCCCGAGGAAAAGCCGTTCATCCACCTTATTGGCCAAGACAAGGAGAAGACCATTATAAAGCACTGCATCAACAACGGAGGCGAGAACGACCTCGGATATGACTACTCGACGAACAACCCACAGTCTGAGAACTACGGCTACAACAGCGTTGTGGAGGTTCTGGCGAGCGACTTCTACACGGAGAACATCACATACATTGACACCTGGGGCGTAGACAACCAGTCAGGCCCGATGGGCCTTGCGATGTTCTCGCGCAACGACAGGCAGGCATTCTACAACTGCAAATTCCGCTCCTACCAAGACACATGGCAGACCTCATCACGCAACATAGCCGACCGCCATTATGTGCGCAACTGCTTCATCGAGGGCGCGGTAGACTACTTCTACGGAGGCGGCGACGTGCTGCTTGACAGCTGTACGATGTACAACGTGCGCGAAGGCTCGGTAATCGTAGCCCCGAGCCACAAGGAAGGCACGAAATGGGGCTACGTGTTCAACGACTGCACCGTTGACGGCAACGAGCTGGCGGCAAGCGAAAACACCACAGCCTTGGGCCGTCCGTGGCAGAACGCACCGAAAGCCGTATGGCTGAACACCACCATGAAGATAGGCATCAAGCCTGAAGGATGGAACAACATGGGCGCAATACCGGCCATCTTCGCCGAATACAACAGCAAGAACGCCGACGGCGACCCCATCGACGTTAGCCAGAGGCGCACCGAATACAGCTACAAAGACCGTGAAACAGGCGAGACTATAGCCGGCACATGCAAGGCAACACTTACCGACGAGGAGGCCGCAGCCTACACATACGAAGCCGTAATGGGCGGCACCGACGGATGGAATCCGCGCAAACTGATGGAAAAAGTCGAAGCGCCGGCCAACGTAGAATATGACGTTACGGCAGGCAAGCTGACATGGCAGCCATCTGAATACGCAATCTGCTACGTCGTGATAGACGGCGGCGACAACGTGGTGGGCTTCACCACGGACTGCGAATATACCGAGAACCTCGTTCCCGGCACCACCTATACGGTAAAGGCCGTCAACGAATACGGCAGCCTCGGTCATGGTTCTCAAAGCCACATAGCCACTGGCATAAACAACGTGGAAAGCGAGGAAGTAGCCGTTGAGGAATACTACAACGCATCGGGCATGAAGCTTGACGCGCCAGCGAAGGGCCTCAACATCGTCCGCCAGAAGATGAACGACGGCACGGTGAAAGTAGTAAAGAAAATGGTAAGATAACAGGCGTACATACGCTACAATGCAAAAGGCCACCTTTCAGCTTGTGAAAGGTGGCCTTTTACGTTGCAAAACACGGCCTTTTGCAAGACGAAAGGCCACATATTGAAAAACAGCCTGCCACGGCAGGATATACGGCAGACTGCAAGCCATGCTCAAACCCGATGCTCGCAACACCCCGTCACTCGCCCGGCTTGACTTTCTTTAAATATTCCGTAGGGCTGCATCCCATTACTTTCTTGAAACAACGGCTGAAATACTTTGGGTCGGAAAAGCCGCACTTGTAGGCCACGTCGGCTATGCTCATGTCACCGTCTGCCATGTATGCCAGCGCCCTCTTCACACGCATGTCGAGCACAAGATTGTTAGGTGAAAGGCCAAACACCTTTTTCATACGCAGGTACAGCACCGTACGGCTCACCCCGAGTTCACGGCACATGAGTTCAACGGACAGGTCTGCATTGTCGATGTTACGTGAAATCATCCCCGTCACCGCATCCCTGAAACGCGAGTCAGGCGTGCCGCCACCGGTCTCGTCCCCACAGCCGGACGCTTCTCGCCGTTCTGCCAGCATCTCGTGCATATGCGCCATCATCATGTCTATCTTCTCGCGCGACAGCCGCCTCACCTCGGCAATTTCGCAACGAAGCCGCCTCACATACCTTACGGTCCTCACAGCCAGCCACACTAACCCGACCAGCAGCATGCCGAGAACCACCCACGTAGCAGGCATCTCCGACAGTTCGGGCCGACGGCTGATGGTTACAGTGCGCCCGTTGTCCACCCACACGCCGTCGCCGTTGGTGGAACGCACCCTGAACACATGTCTTCCAGGCGGTATTCCGGCATAGCTTATCTCATGGTTCTTGGTATATATCCAGTCATCGTCCACCCCGTCCATACGGTAAGCGTACCAGATGTCCTCGTTCTTGTTGTAGTCGAGGGCTGAAAATGTGATTGTAAAATTCTTCTCTTCAGGCTCAAGGGAGACAATACTGTCGCATCCAAAAACGAGAGGAGGCACGTATCCGCTCTTGCGCGCATCGTCAAGGCTGAAGGCCAGCAGCCCCCTCGTCGTGCCGAAAGCCAGCGAATCAGCCCCTACCGCCAAAGGCCGAGCCTCCGTAAATGCGAAGCCCGACGCCATGAAGCCGTGCGCATAGTTGGTCATGCTCCCCTTGTGCGTGTCGAAACGCGTCAAGGCATTCTCCGACACTATCCATAGCGCGCCCTCACCGTCGGCCGTAATGTTGATGTTTACATCCGAAGCCAGTCCGTCGGCCATGGTATAAGCATGAAATTGCAGATGCCCTCCAGCTCCAGTTCCGCGCAAAATCTTGTTCACGCCACCACCATACGTTGCGGCATACACGTCACCACGGCCATCTGCGGCCAAGCCCATCACCTCATTGTTGCTCAAGCTGTGAGCGTCGTCAGGGTCGCGGCGATTAGCAGTAAACACGGATTTGAAAGCACGCCCTCCGTTTACAATACGGCAAGTGTACAGTCCGCCGCCGGTACCTATCAGCATAACTCCGCCATGCCACTTGTGCAGGCATCTTACCTTTACGGCTCCGGCAGGATAATCCGTGAGCCTGTTGTTCTTGTTAATGAAGCTTATGTGGGTCGCCCCGGGCTTTTCGACGATATTGACTCCACCGCCGTAAGTGCCCACCCACATACGCCCCGAGCCGTCGAAGCAAATGCTGTACACCTCGTCACAGCTTAGGCTGTAAGCGTCGCCATGCCTATGCACATACCTGTCTACCGCAAATCCCGACCGTACCGGACGCAGGCGGAACAGCCCTCCGGGCTTCGTGCCAAGCCAAATGTTGCCGTGGTGGTCTTCGGCCATGCAGTACACATTGTGGCCGAAACGCGCCTTATCTTGCGAAAGACTGCCGTCATGACCCAAATACGCCATCGCTCCGCCGCCAAGTTTCAAGTACACATAGCCCTCCTTGTCGGCTATCCACATGCGCCCGTAACTGTCACGCATCACGGCTCTTACCACTTCGTCGCCGCTACCTCCGCCAAGCCTTACGGGCTTCAGCGTCTTCCTTGCCTTGACAACACGGTCGATACCCTTATTCGACCAAACCCAGTAGCCGTCCTGCCTGTCGCGGTAAAGCACACGTGTCTCCATTCCGGCATACCTCTCCATGCCCGCTATCCAGGCGGTCTCGGCTTCCGTAGCCTTGTAGCGGTGCATTACAGGTGGCTTCTTACCATCGTACACCCTGAACTTGCACGTATGGCGGTCGAACACATAATAATATTTGAAACCTGACTTGCACAAAATATTGCCATCGGCAGCCTCGTCTATCATGTCAATCCTGTTCGTAAGCAAAGGGCTTCCGTCACCAGGCATGGCCTTGTAGGTTATGAAGTTGTAACCGTCATAACGGCTAAGCCCCTCACGCGAACTTAGCCAGATGTAGCCTTGCGAATCCTGCATGACGCACGTAACGATACTGTGCGACAAGCCGTCGGCCACGCCGAACTGGGTGATATTCACTTCGTCGTATGCCCGTGAGACAGTACAACACAACAAAACAAATAAAACTGACAATATATTTTTCATATACATGCAGAACTAAACAATAATCCTATCACGGCAATCTGCCGCCATCCACGGCACATCAACCGTGCAAAAGTAATCAAATCGGCGACAATACAGCCAACACGGCAACAAAAAAACGATTTTGAACCCCAAAAACACATTTGTCCACCACAGACGAAGCTGTTTGCCATAACTTTGCAATTGAAAAACAAACCTGAATAACTTAACAAACAAAACACAAATGAAAAAAATCATTATGACAATCGCTGCTGCCACCGCCACTCTCGGCGCATTGGCAGGCGAGCCGCTGGAACTATGGTACGACAAGCCGGCATCTCACTGGAACGAAGCTTTGCCGCTAGGCAACGGGCGCATAGCCGCGATGGTGTTCGGCGACCCAGTGAACGAGGTGTACCAAATGAACGAGGAGACAATATCAAAAGGTTCGCCCTACAAGAACTACAACGCTGACACGCCGAAGTATCTTGACAACATCAGGCAGCTGGTGTTCAACGGGAAGAGCGACGAGGCCCAAAAGCTTGCCGAGACGCAAATCCTCGCCGACACTGACAACGGCTACGGAGCGTCCTACCAGCCGGCAGGCAACCTGCGCATAGAATACGACGGGCACAAAGAGTATTCCGCCATGCGCAGACAGTTGAGCCTTGACAACGCCGTGTCTACCGTGACATACAATGTGGGCGACGTTACATACAAGGAAGAAGCCTTCACGTCGTTCACCGACCAGCTGCTCATAGTACGCGTGACAGCCTCCAAGCCCGGAGCAATCAACCTGCGGGCCAGCCTGTACTACCCTGACGGTGTGAAAGTGGAGCGCGGCGTAAGTGGCGATATGCTTACCCTAGAAGGCACTACTGGCAAAGCCGCCAACAATGTGCCGGGCAAACTCAACTTCATCGTCAACGCCAAAGTAAGCAACGAAGGCGGAGAAGTGGCGGCGAACGACACTTCCTTGGTTGTAACCAACGCCAACACCGTGACCTTCCACGTGGCGATAGGCACTAACTTCGTCAACTACAAGGACATTTCGGCCAACCCACAAGAGCGCGTCGACGCATACATGCAAAACTCCGAACGCACATACGACGAGGCGCTGGCCGAACACATTAAATATTATAAGGAGCAATTCGACCGCGTAAGCCTCAACCTCGGCACAAGCGCAAGCTCGACTATGCCGACCGACAAGCGCATAGAAAACTTCGCAAACGGCAACGACAACCAACTGGTTGAGCTATACTTCCAGTTCGGCCGCTACTTGCTCATCTGCTCGTCGCAGCCCGGATGCCAGCCTGCCAACCTGCAAGGCAAATGGAACGGCAATACCAACCCTGCATGGAAATGCCGCTATACGGTGAACATAAACACCGAGATGAACTACTGGCCGGCAGAACCTGCCAACCTTCCCGAACTTACCGAACCGCTAATCCACATGGTAAAAGACCTTAGCGAAATCGGAGCGGAGACCGCACAGAACATGTACGGCTGCAGCGGATGGGTACTGCATCACAATACTGACCTGTGGCGCATGACTGGAGCTGTCGACAAGGCGTACAGCGGAGTGTGGCCGATGGCAAACGCATGGCTGTGCCAGCACTTGTGGAACAAATACCTGTACAACGGCGACACTGACTACCTGCAAGAAGCATATCCGCTGATGAAGGGCGCGGCACAGTTCTTCCTCGACTTCATGGTTGAAGACCCACGCGGCAAATACATGGTTGTATGCCCGTCGGTTTCGCCCGAAAACTCGCCACGCGCCTACAAGGGGCAAAACATCTTTGCAGGAATAACAATGGACAACCAGCTCGTAAGTGACCTGCTCACCAATACGGCGCGTGCCGCACAGCTGCTTGACACCGATGCAGATTTCGCCGCACAACTGCTCGAACTTCGCTCACGCATACTGCCACTGCGCATAGGCCAGTACGGACAGCTACAGGAATGGCGCGACGACTGGGACAACATGGACGACCACCACCGCCACGTGTCACACCTCTGGGGACTTTACCCCGGCACGTCAATATCGCCTTACCGCACGCCTGCGGCATTCCTCGCCGCCATGACATCGCTGACCGCACGCGGAGACGAATCTACAGGATGGAGCATGGGGTGGAAAGTATGCCTATGGGCACGCTGCCTCAACGGCTGGCATGCCTACAAGCTGATAAAGGACCAGCTCTCGCTTGTACCCAGCGACAGGCTCGAAGGACAGGACGGCGGCACGTACGCCAACATGTTCGACGCCCATCCGCCGTTCCAGATTGACGGAAACTTCGGCTGCACGGCAGGAATAGCAGAAATGCTCATGCAGAGTCACGACGGCTTCATTTACCTGCTGCCGGCCATACCCGAAGAGTGGGCAGACGGAGAAGTTAAAGGACTGCGCGCAATAGGCGGCTTCGTAATCGAGGACATGGTGTGGAAAAACGGCAAACTTGCCAGCGCACGCCTGCGCTCCATCCTCGGCGGCAACCTGCGCCTGCGCACAGCGGCCAAGCTGACATCAACTACGCACGACTTGAAACAGGCCGAGGGCGACAACCCCAACCCCCTGTTTGCGACATACTCCATGCCTACGACCACTACAACTGGCGACGGATACACCGAGGTGGACGACGCAACGTATGACGAACTGCTCGCGGAAGCAGGCCTGCGCCCCGAGACAAACCTCTACGACATCGAAACAAACGCCGGCGACATCATTGAAATCACCAACGCCGACATACCTTCAGGCATAACATCCATAGCCACTGACACGGCCGGCAAGCAGCCAGTTTACGACCTGTCGGGCAGAAAGGCTGATGAAAACACACGCGGCATACTGGTGACAAAAGGCAAAGCTTTCATTAATATGAAATAAGCAGAACGGTGTCGACTTTGCCGTATGCCATTGCCTTACAACGGCCAAGAAACAGTGAAAAGTCCTTGAATGCGCTGCATTCAAGGACTTTTCACTGTAATCAAGGTGGAGCTGGAGGGAATCGAACCCTCGTCCAAACAGGGAAACCATACGCTTTCTACACGCTTATTCCGGCCTTCGGTTTTCGTGCCGCCGCAAGACCCGGACCACCAACGGCGACCTTATCCCCTGAAACTTCACCACGCACGCGGGGCCGGGCGTGGCTATTCCCGATTTTACCGCACCGCCTGTTCGGAACGCTTCGGGACTACAGCTTCCGGGCGATGTCTCGTCCTGTCACCTTGTGACGGGATTAAGCCAGTAATCTACTATGCTTCGATTAGGCAGCGAGAGCGTACTTGTTTTCGCCAGATAAATTTATGACCGCTGAGATTTAGGAGCAAACAGACCACGCTCCGCGTGCTTACGTACCATTCCAACCCGCTGTCAAATCCAGTCAACCCCTGAACGTGCGGCCGGACATAGCCGTAAATCGGTGCAAAGATAGGGCTTTATCGATTTCCTAACAAACAATGCGGCTCTTTTTAGCCATAATTAACACGACAAATAGCGGCATACGGCTTTCGCGCTGATTGCCAACGGTTTACGGAGCCTGGAACGGCGGCGTTGCAAAAGACGGCCTTTCAGCCTGCAAAAGACCATCTTTTACAACGCAAAATGCCGCCTTTCACAATGCGAAAGGCGGCATTTTGGAAAACAGCGGAATGGGATGCTTGCTGCAGAAGAGCCACTCCGACCGGCAAATCATGGCTGCCACAAGGTTATTTTACAGCCTGTTTGCTTTTCAGTGCGAACGATTTGTAGTACCTTTGCAGGGCACAGGCATGCCTAAAAGCAGGACGTGCCTGCCAAAACCGTATTGTATGAAATTGTCAACTATATTTACCCTCTGTGTGCGTAAAGCCGTAATTCTTGCAACAAGCTTGTGTGTAGCCGTTGCAGTGGCTACGTCGTGCGGTTCAGGCGGTAATGGAGGCGGAAGCACCAAGAACACCGGCGGCGGCAAGGACGAGTGCGGCAAGGTGGCTAAACATCTCAAACTCGGCGACGACTGTTACCGCAAGGGCGACTATACCGACGCGCTGGAGCACTACGTCAAGGGTCTGAAAAAGGGCGAGGCCAGCGGCTGTGGCGACAGCTTGGCCGTGTTTTACAAGAACATAGGCAACATATACTGCCTCTTCGAGGACTATGAGAGGGGTGAAACATATTACAGGCAGGGACTGGAATACTGCCGCAAATACGGCGACAGGCAGACAGAGGCCAAAATCCTAATCAACCTTACGGGCATAAGCACGTTCATGAACGATGCCGGCAAGGCGCGCGCATATTACCGCCAGTTAGAAAGACTCGGCCTAAAGGATGATGGGGTTACGGGCTTCATGACGAAGTTCAACCTCGGACTGCTCCAGTTGTCAGAGAAGAGATACCGCGCAGCGGCCGACAACTACCTCGACCTCGCCGCCAAAGCCGCCGCCAAAGGTCTGCCTCCCATCTACCTGTGCTCGGCATACCTGCAGGCATACAAGGCGTACCTGGGAATGGGATGGACGGATTCGGCCTTTTATTACATGAAAAAGTGCGAGCGCACGGCTGAAGACAACAACATACAGTACAGGCATACGGAACTGTTCAAAGACCTTTCCTCATACTACAACGACAAGGGAAACGTACACGCTTCACAGCAGTACAAGGCCCGTTACCTCGCATTGAAAGACTCGGTGTACAACATGCGCGAGTTCGACGCAGCAAAGCACGCCCAGTTCCTCTATGAAATGGACAAGATAGACCGTGAAATCAAGGGGCTGAAGACCCAGAGCGAAGAGTACCGGCGCACCGTAGCACGCCAGCGCGCCATACTCGCAGGGATAATAACCGTGGTACTTACCGTATGCGTATTCCTTGTCATAATATACCGGCAGAAGAGAAAGTTGCACATAAGCTACGGCCACCTTTACTCCGTCAACCGCAAGTACGTTGAAAGGCTGGAAGAAATGCAACGGCGCACCTCGGCCTACAAGGAGCGCATCAACGCACAAGCCGACGAAATCAAGCGGCTCAACGAAGCACTCGGACAACAGGCGGAAAGGACGGGCAAATACAGTTCGAGCGGTCTGGCTGACGACACGAGGCTGTCGCTGGCCGACGCTATCATGAACGCGATGGAGAACAGGAAGGAGTTTTGCAACAGCGACTTTTCGCTCGCCAAACTGGCCGAGACGGTCGGCTCGAACAGCAAATACGTCTCGCAGGTAATCAACGACACCTTCGGCAAGAACTTCAGCAACTATGTCAACGAGTATAGGGTCAACCTGGCCTGCATGCGCCTCGCCGACTTTGAAAGCTACGGCAACTATACGATAAGCGCGATAGCCGAAAGCGTAGGCTTCAAGTCGTACTCAACATTCAATAATGTGTTCACAAAAATCACCGGGATAACGCCGTCCATGTACCAGAAAATGGCCTTGCAAGAACGCGGCACGGCGTAAAACTGCCTCTATACCCTTATTTACGACGCAACAATACTTCCCAATTCACGAATTCAGAAATCCGCATGCGCGCCGCCTCTTGCATTTTTTACAGGTCTTGTTTATATTTGCAGCCGTGACACATTTGATAACTTAAACATTAAAACATCATGAAAAATCTCTTCTTAACCATCTGCATGTGCATGGCGACGGCGACCTATGCACAGGACAACGCAGCCCTGAAAATCGGCGCGAAGCTGCACGAGCCGCAATTGAAGGCCGCTACGAGATGGGCCAACGGCAAGGTTGCGAAGCCCGCTCCCGAAGCTCCGGCAATGAAAACCGACGCCGTGAAGCCGCTGACAACAGCCGCGCTGCCCTCCCCTGCCGAATACATGAAGGCCGCAGAAGCCACGAAGACGCAGCGGCTCGACAGCATCATTGGCTACCTTAACAATGGAAATGACAAGTACACACGCCAACACTTCACGTTCGACACACAAAACAACCCCGTAAAACGCACCAATTCGTACTGGAACTCGGCGACAGGAATATGGGAAGATTCAGAATACACCGAATACAAGGTTGACGAAGACGGCTACGTTACACAAATGTCGCAGTACAGCGCAGTGGCCGGCCAACGTTACGTTTACGAGTATGACGACAAGAAAAGGGGCATTGTGCAGGAACTGTGGGAATACAACGGCACTACATGGACTCCCTTGCAGCGCGGCGACTACAAGTATGACGACAGGGACAACATCGTGGAAGAGATACTTTCAGCATGGGACTCAGGAAGCGAGACATGGGTGAAAGTAGTGCTGCACGAGGCCGACTATAACGACAAGAACCAGCAGACGAGCTACAGGCCATACGAATGGAACGGCTCGGAATGGGTCGGCGTAGTCGAGGCAAAGTCGTACATATACACCGCCGACGGCACAAACTACAACCGTGTGACCAGTTACATTTGGGAAGCAAGCACAAAGTCATGGTTCGAATATTGCCGGTATGAAAAGGACTTCAACACCGACGGCAACTGCACACGCGAGGAAAAGATGTTCTACAACAAAGACCTTGACAACTGGGAAGGCGCATACGAATATGACGGATACGTCTACACGAACACAAAAGCCACGCTGGAGTATGACGAACTGGGACGGCTCAAATACGAAGTGGCATACGTCAAGCCCACGACCGGCGACTACATAAAGTCGGCCGACGTAACATACGAATGGACTGACCTCGACGGCGGCGGCACGCAATGCGTCATGACGGACTACGTAGGGTATCAAAGCGGCGAACCATACGTTACCAATGTATCTACAACCCAGTATGATGCCGACGGCAACGAGACGTACATGTTCGAGCAGCACCGAAATACCGCAGGCGAACTGGCCGACTACATGAAGCGGACTCACGAATACGACTCCGACGGCAACATGCTGTCGGAGAGGCAGTGGGCAGCAAGCGGCGGCAAAATGAAGCCTTATACCGGCAGCGACTACACGTACAACGACCACGGCATGGTAACCGACCAGCAGGCGTGGAAAGGCAAGGCCGGTAGCGACGAATGGGTAAAGGGCAACCACTTCACCTACACTTACGAGCAGGACACGGTGCTCGTTGACAAGAAGTGCTACTCAAATTCCGCAGGAGAGGAAATGCCAAGCTGGGGCGAAGGCAACAAGTTTGAGTACGACGTGCCCGTAGAAGATATCGTGTTGTGGCCCGGCGGCGTATTCTACCACAAGCTCGTAGAGCAGTACAGCTATTCAGGCATGGGCAGCGGCTGGGACACTACGATGATGCAAGTATATCATTATTCCGACATGACGCTGTCGTCCATCAGCAACATTGCAGCTGGCGGCGGCTCGGATGTAAGCCTTAAGTACGCAGGGGGAATGCTCCGCGTTGAAGCGGACGGCGGCGTCACAGTGAACGTCTACGGAATAAACGGCGTGAAGGTACTATCGTCTACGGAAAGGCTCATTGACTTGTCCGGACTTCCAAACGGCTTGTATATAGCTGAAGCTGACGGACAAAAACTGAAATTCATTAAGCGTTAAGCGCCAATAAACACGCTTATACAGGCGGCAACGGCACACATTGGATGCTGTTGCCGCCTTCTTTTCGCCTGTACTCCTGCGTCAAGGCTTCATGACGCATGGCAGGCGGCGTTGCAAAAGACGGCCTTTCGGCCTGCAAAAGACCATCTTTTACAATGCAAAAGGCCGCCTTTCACAATGCGAAAGGCGGCCTTTTAGGAAACGACCGTGCGCGGAACGCTCCGCACACGGCCGCCGGATGTTTCTGATAGTATATTCATTCAAGGATTGGATTATTCGCTCTTCATCGTCTTTATGTTGCCGTCAGCGTCGATGTCAAGCTCTTTCACCTTGACGCTGCGAAGCCATGTCTTGCCTTCAGACGGCACGCAGTCGTGATGGAACAAGTACCACTTGCCATTGTATTCAACGATTGAATGGTGCGTAGTCCAGCCTACCACAGGCTCAAGGATTACGCCCTTGTACGTGAACGGGCCGTAAGGATTGTCGCCTACGGCGTAGCACAGGTAGTGAGTGTCGCCCGTAGAGTAAGAGAAATAATACTTGCCGTTCATCTTGTGCATCCATGAAGCCTCGAAGAAGCGGTGCGGGTCGCCGGCTTTGAGCGGCTCTCCGTTGTCGTCGACCACAAGTACGGCACGGGGCGCTTCGGCAAACTGGAGCATGTCGTCCGTCATCCTGGCCACGCGTGAGGGCAAAGCCGGCTCGTCGCCTTCGGGCAGATGCTCTACGCCGAGAGCCTGGTTGTCCTTGTAACGCTGCAACTGTCCGCCCCAGATGCCGCCAAAATATGTATAAATAGCCCCGTCATCGTCCTTGAACACGCAGGGGTCGATTGAGTAAGAACCGCGTATGGGGTCGGCCTGGGGGATGAAAGGCCCTTCGGGACGGTCGGCAACGGCCACGCCGAGATGGAACACGCCGTTCCAGTCCTTGGCGCAATATACCATGTAATACTTGCCGTCTTTCTCTACCACGTCGTTGTCCCACAGCTGGCGGCTGGCCCAAGGTATGTCCTCTACGGCAAGAACCTGCCCGTGGTCGGTAACTTCGCCGTTCTCCACGTCGTCAAGCGACAGCACATGATAGTCCTTCATCTGGAAGTGTCCGCCGTCATCGTCGAACGCCTCGCCCGAATCCCAGTCGTGCGAAGGATAGATGTAAAGCCTGCCGTTAAACACATTGGCTGAGGGGTCAGCCATGTAATCACTCGGAAAAAGATACCTTGCTTTATTCATAACAATCGGTGTTTAGGTTTATACTGTATTTGGTAACGTGGCGGCCGGCGGCCACCGGCATGGCAGCCGCCGGCAAACCGTCACGCAGGTAAAAGGTGTTCAGTCTTTAAATAGGTCTATAATCTTTGCCACTACAGGCTTGGCCTTGTTGTCCCTGCCGAATAGCAAGGGGTAATTGGTGCGCCCTTTTACGGGGAAATCGTTAAGCCACGACGTGGCGTCGGTAACGCCCCACAACGTGATGCGCGAAATCTGATGGCGGTGTCTGTGATATATCTTGAACAATTCGAGGTAACGCTGCTCGAAAAGACGTTCCGCCTCGGGTGTAAGTCCGTTCCTGTAAGGGTTGTACTTTTCCTGATATTCAAAGTTCTGGCTTATCTCCGCACCGCTGAAATTGTCAGGCGAAGGGAGCATGTTCATGTCGAGTTCCGTCATCATCACTTTCACTCCGCACGCCGCGAACGAGTCGATTGAAGCCTCATACTCCTTCAAGTCGGGGTAATTGTAGCCGTTGTGCGACTGCATCCCGACTGCATCTACACGGCAACCCTTGGCCTTCAGGTCTCTTACTATCTTGCAGATGGTGGCACGCTTGCCTGGCTTCGCCATGGAATAGTCGTTGATGTAAAGCTCCGCATTGGGGTCGGCGGCGTGCGCGAATTTGAATGCCAGCTCGATATAATCAGGCCCTATTATCCTGTAATAAGGCGTCTGGCGCATTGTGCCGTCATCGTTCACGGCCTCGTTGACCACGTCCCATCCTTTGATACGTCCCTTGTAACGGGTCATAACGGTGGTGATATGGCTGCGCATACGTTCTATCAAGACCTCGCGCGAGACGGTGTCGCCCTTCTCGTCGGTGAACATCCACTTCGGCGGCTGCGAATGCCAAACGAGGCAGTGGCCTATCATCTCAAGTCCGTTGTCCTCCGCAAACTTGACAGTACGGTCGGCGTCATCCCAGAAGTACGTGTCTTCCTCGGGATGGATTTCCTCCCCTTTCATGCAGTTTTCAGCCACAACAGAGTTGAAATTGCCTGTAACAATCTTGGCTTCGGCGGCATTCCTGCCCCATACGACATCGACATTCACCGCCGCGCCTACCGTGAAATATTTGCCCAGCACATCCTTCAACGTGTCTGCCGCAGCGCCTTCAGACGGCGCAAAGCACGCAGCCGCGCACACCGCAGCCAGCAAAAATCCCTTATTCATACGTATTGTCAGTTTTTAGAACGTTTCTCTATTTCCATGTTGATTTTGTCAACAACCTTGTCGCTAAGCTCGTATTTCGAGATGATGAACATCGCGAGGACGAGCAGCAGGGCGGGGATGACGGCCACAAGCCACAGGATTCCCTGCTCTGCCATCGGCGACTGTGACACTTCGTTGTCCTTGTCGAAGCCCACAAACGCAAGCACCAGTCCCGGCACGACGCCTCCGAGAGCCATGCCGGCCTTGTAGAATATGCCCGTAAGGGCGTTGACTATGCCCGAGATACGCTTGCCATGGGTGTATTCGCCATAAGAGATTACCTCGGGAACAAGCGCCCACATGTAACCGGTAGCCACAATGACACCCGTCGACTTGACAAACTGCGCCACGTAAACGAGCCACATCTGCGAACGCAGGGCCGGCACGGCGGATATCACATAGAGCAAGGCCATGCCGAAGATTGCCACCGAAAGGAAGATGTTGAACATGCCGCGCTTGCCCACGCTGCGCTTGATGGCAGGCACCATAGGCATGAAGATGAAAGCCGGAATGGAGCCTAACGCCATGAAGTTGGCCACCTCCCCGGCATCGGCATGCACATTGTAAATCATGTAATACGAACCGGCCGCATTGCCTACCGACATCATCGCGAAAGCCGTGATGAAGAAGAAGGCGAGTATTCGGAGCGGACGGTTGCGGCGGAACTCCACCCAAAGGTCGCTTACCTTCACGTTGGCGGTCTCAGCCTTGTCCATGACTACGCGTTCCTTGGTCTGCGAGAAGCAGAAGACGAGCAGCGCGAGGCCCACTACGGCGTAGACGGCCATAGTGACAAACCATGCGTCGGCCGAATCCTTTGAATTCATCTTGCCGTCGGGAGACAGTGCGCCCACAATCATAGGGATGCCGTATGCCACGGCAAGACCGCCTGCGTTTGCCATGAACATGCGGACTGACGTGAGCACGGTGATTTCATTTGTATCGCGCGTAAGCGATGCGTTCAGCGCTCCATAAGGCACATTTATCAATGTATAAAGCATCGACATGCCAACATAAGTAAAGTATGCGTATGCCAACGAGCCTGAAAAGCCGTTCCAGAAGCACATCACGGCGAAGCCGCACAACGGTATTCCGGCCAGCACGAGGTAAGCCCTGTACTTGCCGAGCCTGGGATTATGCTTGTCTACAAACGTTCCGACAATGGGGTCCCAAATGACATCGACGATGCGCACAATCAGGAACATGAACGCCGCCGACGTTGGATTAAGCCCGTAAACGTTGGTGTAGAACAACAAAAGGTACATGGATATGGTCTGGTAAATCAGGTTCTGCGCCAAGTCGCCAGACCCGAAACCTATCCTCTGCACCCACGACAGCTTGTAAAATCCCTTCGCCTCATGGGCGCAGGGCTGTGTTTTCATTTCGTTTTGCATGTATTGTTCAAGTATTATAACAGTCTTCATGTCTATCGCCGGCAACGTCCGCCCCTGCAGGTACAAGCCACCGGCAACGCTGCAAAAGTACGCCTTTTTCCAAATAAACCACGATTGTTTTTGTAGCTATTACGTTTCAATTTGTTTCATTGCATTTTATTTCAAGCAAAGCACTCGTTAAATTTACATACATATACTTATTTTTGCAGAAAAATCAACCCACATGAAACACATTAAAATCATTCTCTCATTATTCCTTTTGTCGCTCGCGACAACATTTTCCAATGCGGCGGAGCGTTTTGTCAGCTTCAAGTCAGGAGACGTGTTGCTCAACGACAAAGGCAAAATCTCCATCTACATAGATGCCAACGACTGCAAGGGAGTATCGATTGCGGCGCAAAACCTCGCCACTGACATTAACAAAGTGTGCGGAGCGGAAGTTGTGACTACCAACCAGGCTGATGCAAAAATAATCGTAGGCACTATCGGACATTCGGCCGAGATAGACAAGCTGGTGAAGCAGAAAGTAATTGACAAGGCCGAACTTAAAGGCAAACTCGAGAAATACATCATCACTACCACGGGCGACAAGGTGGTTATCGCCGGAAGCGACAGGCGCGGAACAATCTACGGAATATACGAGCTGTCGCGCCAAATCGGCGTGTCGCCGTGGTACTACTGGGCCGACACGCCCATAGAACGCCACGCGCGCGTATATATTAATAAAGGTGTGTACACCGACGGGGAGCCTGCCGTGCGCTACCGCGGCATCTTCCTTAACGACGAGGCACCATGCCTTACCACATGGGTGAAAAACACTTTCGGAACCAATTACGGCGGCCACGACTTCTACGCAAAAGTTTTCGAGCTGATACTCCGCCTCAAAGGCAACTTCATGTGGCCGGCAATGTGGGGCTGGGCGTTCTACGCCGACGACCCACAGAACAGCAAGACCGCCGACGAGATGGGCGTGATGATGGGCACGTCGCACCACGAGCCGATGGCGCGCAACCACCAGGAATGGGCGCGCAACCGTGACAAGTATGGTGCATGGGACTATGCCAAGAACCAAGAGGTAATCGACCGCTTCTTCCGTGAGGGCATCGAGCGCGCCAAGGACAACGAGGATGTCATCACGATAGGCATGCGCGGCGACGGCGACGCGCCCATGGGCGGAGAGGAAGGCAAAGACCACGAGTTCGTGCCGCAGTACCAGCGCATGATGAAACTGATGCAGAAAATCATCGACAACCAGCGCAAAATCATCAGCGACGTGACTGGCCGTCCGGCCAAGGAGCGTCCGCAGGTTTGGGCTTTGTACAAAGAAGTGCTTGGATATTACGAGAACGGGCTGCAAGTGCCCGACGACGTAACCCTGCTCCTGTGCGACGACAACTGGGGAAACGTGCGCCGCGTGCCCAACGCCGAGGAGCGCAAGCGCAAAGGAGGATGGGGTCTGTACTACCACGTTGACTACGTTGGCGCACCCCGTAACTCCAAATGGCTGTGCAACACACCGCCGCAGAACATGTGCGAGCAGCTCACCCTGGCCTACGATTACGGCATAGACCGCCTCTGGATACTCAACGTGGGCGACCTGAAACCCATGGAATACGCCATAACACTGTTCATGGACATGGCCTGGAGCCCGAAAAAATACTCCGCACAGACTGTAATGACACACGTAACCGACTTCTGCCGCCAGCAGTTCGGCGACGCGCAGGCGGACGAGGCGGCGCGCATACTCAACCTCTACCTTAAATACAACGGTCGCGTTACGGCCGAACTGCTTGACAAGAACACGTACAACCTTGAGACGGGCGAATGGCGCCAGGTGGCCGACGAGTACATGCGCCTCGAAGCCAAGGCCCTGCGCCAGTACATCACCCTGCCCGAAGCGTACCGCGACACGTACCGCGAGCTCATACTGTTCCCCGTCCAGGCCATGTCGAACCTGTACCAGATGTACTACGCCCAGGCAATGAACAACCACCTGTACCGGCTGGGCGACCCGGCGGCCAACCTCTGGGCCGGCCGCGTGGCCGACGCCTTCATACGCGACTCCGTGCTCTGCGCCGAGTACAACCACGACATTGCCGGAGGCAAATGGAACGGGATGATGATACAGAAGCACATCGGCTACACCGACTGGAACGACAACTTCGAGCGTGACATGATGCCCGAGGTGTTCCGCATCGACGGCAACGCGCAGGGAGGCTTCATCCACAAAGGCGCCGACGGCTACGTGGCGATGGAGGCGGAGCACTACTTCAGCAAGGCCGACGCGCCCGAAGCGGCGTGGACGGTGATACCCTACATGGGGCGCACGCTTAGCGGAGTGTCGCTGCAACCTTACACAAAGCCCGTAGGCGGAGCGTCGCTGGCATACCGCTTCACCGTTCCTGCCGGGACAGAGGACAAAGTGAACGAAGTGAAAATACATGTAATCGTAAAGTCAACGCTCGACTTCCTCGACAAGGGCGGACTCACCTACAACGTGGCACTCGACGGAGACGAGCCGCAGACGGTCAACTTCAACAAGAACCTGAACGAAGAGAACGGCAACACCTACACCGTATATTACCCTACGGTGGCACGCCGCGTGGTGGAAAGCGTCGTTACGCTGCCTCTCGGCGGCAAGCCTGACGGCACGCACGAACTGGTAATCACGCCCAACGACCCCGGCATAGTGTTCGAGAAAATAGTCGTTGACATGGGCGGCTACAAGCCCTCGTACCTCTTCATGGACGCATCGGAAAAAGAGCGGAAATGACCCTTTGTAAAAATTTTCACCTACACTCATTTTGCAGTTTCACACGAAATGCCTACTTTCGCACATACAAACAGGCTGCGGACGGCATACACTTGCCAAACAGTCCGCAGCCGTTTACAAAGCCACATGCGGCTTTTGACACCGCAAAAGACCGCCTTTTACAGCACAAGACACGGTCTTTTGCAAGCTAAAAGGCCATGTTTTGATTTACAAGGAAATACCATTGAAACACTTACACAAACTGCATAGCACAGCATCATGACTGATTATCTGAAAGAAAAAAGCGGCAAAAATGTTACGATTTTCACCCCCCCGAAAGCAAATAGAGCCAAAAGCGCGCTCATGGCACTGGCAGCCAGCCTGCTGATGGCCGTCATAGCCCATGCCGACAGCGGTCGGATGTACACCGCAGACAGGCTTACCAGCAGCCTCATAAGCTGCATCAGCCAGGACAAGTACGGATACATCTGGATAGGAACGGAGAACGGGCTTAACAAGTTTGACGGCTACCGCTTCACCAACTACATAAAGGACAACCTCAACGACAAGGACTCCACGTCGCTGGCAAGCAACGACATAACCAAAATACTGTCGGACAACAAGGGGCGGCTGTGGATAGGCTGCGAGCTGGGGCTGATGACCTACGACGAGAAGCGCAACCGCTTCAGGCACTACCGTTTCCCCGCCGGACAGAAGCCGAGGGTGCAAGACATACTCCAGGACCGCAACGGCGACATCTTCATAGGCACCGCCGGATACGGACTGTTCAAAATCAAGGCCGGCACTGACGACATCATACCCGACGAACGCCTTGACTGGAACAGCAAGCACAAGTTCACAAGCAAGCTGTTCATTGACAGGCGCGGCGACATCTGGTTCTCCGACCACCTGCAGCTGATTGCCCGAATCGCATCCGGCGGCAAGCGCGGAGGCATAAAGGAGTACCGGTCGGCCTGCGGCCCGGCGGTCAGCTTCATCGACACCGACAGGACAGGCTTCACCATAGTGTGCCTGTACGGCATAATGAGGTACGACTACGCCACCGGCAAACTAACCGTAGCCGACTACGACATGAGCCGGCTCAACCGCAACGCCACCATAAGGAAAGCCATAGCCGACCATGAGGGAAACATATACATAGGTACATCGGGCAAGGGACTGATGGTAATCCCACGCGGCAGCAACAAGCTGCAGCAGGTGGAAACGAAAGACAGGACGTTCGACCTGTCAACGTCAAACGTCAACGACATATTCGAAGACAAGGACAAGAACATATGGGTAAGCTGCTACAAGCGCGGCATATACATGCTCAACTATGAGAAGGAGCCGTTCGCCAAATGGGACTTCACGTCGCAGCGCTACTTCCTCGGCAGCGGCCTGTCGTCAATATCGGCAGGCAACGGCGGCGACATACTTGCCATTGTGCAGAAATCAGGCGTGTACAGGTTCGACGGCAACGGCAACATAACCGGCCACCCCGACTCGCCCTACGGCGCAACCACGATATACAAGGACAAGAAGGGCGGCTTCTGGCTAAGCACGGAGAACGCGCTCTACTCATACGACCCTTACAAAGGGACGTACACGCTGAAGGCGAAATACGACGGATACGACATAAACTGCATGACCGACGACGGCAAAGGCCGCCTATACATGTGCGACTACGGCAAGAGCCTGTGCATATACGACACGCACACCGGCCGCCAGGCAGCCTTCAGCATGACCGACCGCAGACGCCTCGGCACCATCTGCAACAACTGGATAAAGGCACTGTTCGTTGACAGCCGCGGACTGCTTTGGGTCGGCACGTCCAACGGACTGTCGTGCATGGACACGCGCGACTGCAACTTCAACCTGCTGGGACGCTGCGACAAGCTGCCCGACATGCAGAGCCTGTCGTTCTGCGAGATACACGGCGGCGACGTGCTCATAGGCACAAACAACGGCCTGTACATATACGAAAGGAAGGCAAACAGGATAAAACTGTTCCCCGGTTCTGAGAAACTGCGCAACAGGTCGGTATACAGCATCGTGACCGACGCGGCCGGAGACATCTGGCTAAGCACCTCGCGCGGCATCATAATGTACGACAAGGCGAAGCGGAGCTTCATCAGCCACGTCAGCGGCAACGGCCTCGCCAACCGCGAATACGTGCTCGGCGCTGCCGTACACTCGGCCGACGACCGCATAGCCTTCGGCACTAACGACGGCATAACGATGTTCTATCCGGAAGAAGTGAAGAACAGCACCATCGAGATGAACAACGTCTACCTGACCAACTTCATCGTCAACGGCAAGCCGATGTTCAGCTTCAAGGACAAGTTTGAAGTGCCATACAACAACAATACGCTGCAACTGGAGTTCTCGCTCCTCAACTACAAGCACACCGACAACATAAAGTTCCAGTACAAAATAAACGACAGCAAGGAGTGGCAGACCGTAAGGGACGGCTCCAACGCCATACAGTTCAACGAGCTGAAGCCGGGGAAATACGAGATTTACGTCAGGGCCGAATGCAACGGCAAGCATTCAAAGGAGACCAAGAAAATAACCATCAAGGTGAAAGACCCTTGGTATTCGTCCACGGAGGCATGGATGTTCTACATCGCCGCGATGATAACCATAGCGGCATACGCCATGTGGCAGTACGAAAAGAACAAGCGCGAAGAACTCGAAGAAGCCAAAATGCGCATACTAATCAACGCCACACACGACATACGCTCGCCCCTGACGCTCATCATCGGACCGCTGAACAAGCTGAAACAGAGAATAACCGACAAGGAAAGCCGCGCCGAAATAGACACCATCGACCGTAACGCCCAAAGGCTGTTGCTGCTCGTAAACCAGATACTCGACGAAAGGCGCATCGACAAGAAGCAGATGCACCTGCACTGCCAGAACACCGACCTGACGGCTCTCGCCAAGGGAGTGGCGGCCATGTTCCAAAGCAACGCGCGCCAACACGACATCAACCTCACGGTAGAAAGCGCCGGCGCGGTATATGCTTGGGTTGACCGCACCAACTTCGAGAAGGTCATCCAGAACCTGTTGTCAAACTCATTCAAGTTCACTTCCGACGGAGGAGAAATCTGCATCAGGCTGAAACAAAACGGCACAAACATCGTTATAGAAGTAGCAGACACAGGCATCGGCTTCCATGAAGAGAATACCGAAAAGCTGTTCGACCGCTTCTACCAGGGCAAGAACACGACGGGCACAAGGTCGGCCGGCACCGGCATCGGCCTCAACCTGTGCCGCACGCTCATACAGATGCACGGAGGCAAAATCAAGGCGGCCAACCGCACAGACGGAAAACACGGCGCACTGATGACAATAACACTGCCAACCGGCAACAAGCACCTGAAACCCGAAGAGATAATAGAAGGCGAAACGACACCCGAAAAGCTGCAAACAAGCATCGTAAAACGTAACGCAAGCAAGAGCCTCAAGATACTTCTTGTAGACGACGATGACGAAATATTGAAATACGTATGCAACGAACTCGGCGAATGGTACAAGTTCGACGGCGCATCCAACGGCAAGGAAGCGTTGCACGCCTTGTTGTCAAACCATTACGACCTCGTCGTCTCTGACATCGTAATGCCGGTAATGGATGGCATCTCGCTGCTGAAGAACATCAGGGGGAACAGCCTCATCTCTGACATTCCGGTGATACTGCTCACGTCAAAGACGGATGCTGCCGACAGGCTGGAAGGATTCAAGAAAGGCGCTGACGCATACCTGCCCAAACCTTTCGACATGGCCGAACTGCACATCATGATAGACAACCTGATTGGCCGCATGCGCCATCTGAAAGGCAAATTCTCCGGCGCACAAAGCCAGGAAGGCAAGGTGGAGCAAATCAAGGTGAAAGGAAATAACGACGTCCTGATGGAGCGTATCATGAAGTCTGTCAACAAAAACCTTGCAAATCCAGACTTCAACGTTGAGGAACTGACCAACGACGTAGGCATAAGCCGTGCCCAGCTGCACCGCAAGATGAAGGAAATAACGGGAATATCGGCAGGAGAATTCATACGCAACCTGCGCCTTGAACAGGCCGCAAGGCTGATTGGAGAAGGCAAAATCAACATAACACAGGTGGCGTACAACGTCGGTTTCAACAACCAGACGCATTTCTCCACCGTATTCAAGAAGCACTTTGGCATGTCGCCGACCGAATATGCCGAAAAGAAAGCCGGCATAGGAAAGCCTGAAAAGGAAGGCGATGCAGCATATAAAGAGGACAATAACAAACAAGAGGACAAAATACAAGACAATGACGAAGCATAAAATCATGGCCGCCTTGGCGGCTGCAACGCTCTGCCTCGCAGCCAACGCCGACGACGGTTCGGCCCTCTGGCTGGGCATGGAGCACAGGGCGCACATCGAGAAAATAAGAAGTAACGACAATTCCGCCGTTGCCAAGACAGCAGTTCAAGAACTTACGGCATACTGGCACGGAGGCAGTGTAACGCTGAAAAAAGACGGCAACATGCCCGACAACGACGGGTTTGCCATCGAAAGGCCAAACAACGGCGGCACGACAATCATCAGGGCGCACCGCAGCGCAGGTCTGCTGTACGGCGCTTACGAGCTGTTAAGGATGCAGCAGACCAGCGGAACGACGGTGGAAGAGCGCAGCGAGCCGGCCTTCGAGTACCGCGTGCTCAACCATTGGGACAACCCTGACGGCAGCGTTGAGCGTGGATATGCAGGCAAAAGCATCTGGAAATGGGACGAAATCAACGGCGGCAAAGGCACGATGAGCATCGACTTGAGGGAACGCCTGACCACGTATGCCCGTGCTAACGCCTCCATCGGCATCAACGGCAGCGTGCTCAACAACGTCAATGCGTCACCAAGCATACTCACGTCGGAGTATATAAAGAAGGTAAAGGTCATCGCCGACCTGCTGCGCCCTTATGGGATAAAGACTTATATATCAGTGAACTTCGCCTCGCCGATGGTGCTCGACGGCCTTAAGACCGCCGACCCGCTGAACAGCGAGGTAAAGGCATGGTGGAAAAAGAAGGCGAAAGAAATCTACAAGGAAATCCCCGACTTCGGCGGTTTCCTCGTGAAAGCGAACTCGGAAGGGCAGCCCGGCCCCGGCGACTACAACCGTACACACGCCGACGGAGCCAACATGCTGGCCGAGGCGTTAGCTCCGCACAAGGGGATAGTGATGTGGCGCAGCTTCGTTTACGGCAACCACAAGGGTGAAGACCGTGTGAAGCAGGCCATAACGGAGTTTGAAGAGCTTGACGGAAAGTTCGCCAAGAACGTCATCCTGCAATCAAAGAACGGTCCGCTGGACTTCCAGCCGCGCGAGCCTTACGCCCCAATATTCGACAGAATGAAGCAAACGCCCATGTGGGCGGAGCTGCAAATCACGCAGGAATACCTTGGACAAAGCCTCCACTTGGTATATCTCGCCCCGATGTGGAAAGAGTTTTTCAGCTTCGTAAACCCCAAACAGCTGCGCGGAATAGCAGGAGTAGCCAACACGGGCGACGACAAAAACTGGTGCGGACATCCTTTCTCGCAGGCAAACTGGTACGCTTTCGGCCGCCTTGCGTGGAACCCCGAACTTTCATCTGACAGCATAGCGCACGAATGGTTGGTGCAGACGTTCACGCACAACCAGGCATTCGTCAATCCCATGACCGAAGTCATGGAGGCCAGCCACGAAGCCTGCGTGGACTACATGATGCCCCTCGGCCTGCACCACATATTCAAGGCAGACCACCATTACGGCCCAGAACCGCAAGGACAGTACGCCCACTTCCCGATAGAATGGTGTCCCGTATATTACCACAAGGCCGACACGGCAGGCGTAGGCTACGACCGCACGCGCACAGGAAGCTACGCCGTGAGCCAGTACCGTGCGCCGTTCAACGACTTGTACAACAACATCGAGACCTGCCCGGAGGAATACCTGCTCTGGTTCCACCATGTAGCGTGGGACTACAAGATGAAAAACGGCAAGACGCTGTGGCAGAACCTCTGCGCACACTACAACCGCGGAGTAAGCGAAGTGGAGCGTTTCGCCGCCGTGTGGCAGACCATGCGTCCGTATGTCGACGAAGAACGCTTTAACCACGTAAGCCGCCTTATGGATGTGCAGGTGGACAACGCCAAGGAGTGGCGCAACATCTGCCTGGGTTATTTCAGCGCATTCTCAAAACAAACAATAGAATAAGACCATGCAGAAGAACATCGTTAAAGCCATAATCGCCGTCATTACGCTTTGCGTTCCGGCAGGCGTTGCGGCGCAATCGGTACTTGAAAATGACGCGGAAAGGCCACACCTCACAGTCAACGGGCAGCCCATGCTCATACTCGGAGGCGAGCTTAGCAACTCCGCCGCGACGTGTTTCGACGACATAGACCGCGTCATGCCCGAGATGAAACGCCTCGGACTGAACACCGTACTCGTGCCTGCGCAGTGGGACTTGCTCGAACCCCGCGAGGGCGAATTCGACCTTTCGCTCATAGGCCGCACCATAGACAAGGCGCGTGAAAACCAGCTGAAGGTGGTCTTCCTGTGGTTCGGCGCATGGAAAAACTCGATGAGCTGCTACGCGCCCCTATGGTTCAAGGAGGACGTGAAGCGCTTTCCGCGCGCCGTGACGGCCACGGGCAAGCCCATGGAAATAGCCAGCGCATTCTCAAAGAACGTGCTCGAGGCCGACCGCCGCGCATTCTCCAAGCTGATGGAATATATCAAGGAGAAGGACGAGCTGCAATCGACGGTAATCATGGTGCAGGTGGAGAACGAAATAGGAATGCTCGAAAGCGCGCGCGACTATTCGCCCGAAGCCACGCGGCTGTACAGCTCCGCCGTGCCTAAGGAGCTGCTTTCTTACCTTGAAAGCCATGCCAAGACACTGCATCCGTACACTCTAAAGAAACTGACGGGCAGCGAGACGCTTTCACGGGAAAGCAAAAAAACGCTTTCTGAAAAACTGAAACGCGGCGGCACATGGGCCGCGCTGTTCGGCGACGACATATATACGGAAGAAATGTTTATGGCCTACTACTACGCCAAGTATGTGGAGCAGCTTGCCCAAAGCGCACAAGCCATACACCGCCTGCCGCTCTACGTCAACGCCGCACTCAACAGCCGAGGCCGCAAGCCGGGCGAATATCCGTCGGCAGGGCCGCTCGCCCACCTAACAGACATGTGGCGGTGCGCCGCCCCGGGCATATCGATGCTCTCGCCCGACATATACGACACGGGCTTCAAAGGCTGGGCGTCGCAATACGATTTGCCCGGAAATCCGCTCTTCATTCCCGAGTCGCGCTGCTGCATAAACAGCGGAGTGCGCGCCATGTACACCTTCGGCGAGCACCGTGCCGTGGGCTTCTGTCCCTTCGCCATCGACCAGGCATCACCGGCCGACAAGTCTTCGGTAAGCGGAAGCTACGCCATCCTCAACCAGCTCTCGCCCATGTTGCTCGGCGGCAAAGCCACAGAAAAGACTTGGGGACTGCTCTTCGACAAGACCGACCGTGAGCGCACCATTACCGACGGCGACCTTGTCATGACCTGCAACCACTTCTTCACCCTGCCGTGGGACGCTCGCGCAAAGGCCGACACATGGCCCGAGGGCGGCGGAATAATCGTCAAACTGGCCTATAACGACTACATCGTGGCAGGCAACGGCATCGTGGTGACATTCCAGACCGCCACAGAGAAGGCACAGGAAGAGCGCAAGACGCTCGGCGAGGACGGCTTCGCCACGGTCGGACAGGGCAAGGCCGAAGCCAAGAAAGACACCCGGAAGTTCACCGGCAGGCGCATCGGCATAGGCACGGTGGACGAAGTAAGCATCGGCACAGACGGCCAAATGAAGTACCTGCGCCGCCTCAACGGCGACCAGACCCACCAGGGGCGGCACGTCCGCATATCATGCGGCGACAACCAAATACTGCACGTCCGCCTATACGAATATTGACCGTCTGTAACCATCTGATAATCAATACGTTTCCAAAAGGCCGCCTTTTAGCTTCTAAAAGGCGGCCTTTTGCATTGCAATTCACGGCCTTTCGTCGTGCAAAAGACCGTGAACTGCAGGTTCATCCGCAAATCTGTTGGATGGTTGTTGAAGGTCATTCCGTTTATGTCCTGCTGCAAGTCAGGCTGTCGGTAATGTGTTTTGGCGGATTTGCAATCCGCCGAAAAGTACTATAAGGATTTGCAATCCGCTCAAACCACACAACCACGAGGTAAATGTATGGGCATGTGCGGATTGCAAATCCGCAATTAGAAACCGCCGGATTGCAAATCCGGCGGAACAAATGCTTTCATTAATAGACCTTGTATTTCATCCAACAGGTTTGCGGATGAACCGTGAATTGCAACGCCGCCCCACCCCACCCACATTTCCACCAACCATATTTGTAACATTATTTTATTGAAAATTTAACACCGGCTGCAACGCTCTTGTTGGATAATAAGCGTATTTTTGCAAAAGCGGACACAGCCGTTCCGCCGTCAAAAAGAAACCAACAGGCATCATGGCAACAAAAACCACAAACAGGAAAAAGAAAGAGGCCCACTACATAGAGCGTGACGTGAGCTGGATGTACTTCAACCACCGCATATTGCAGGAAGCCCGGAAGGACAACATTCCGCTGCTCGAGCGGCTGTCGTTCCTCGGCATTTACTCAAACAACCTTGACGAGTTCTTCCGCGTGCGCATGGCTTCGCTCAACCGCCTGCTCGAGTCTGACAACAAGGAAATACGCAAGCAGCACGACAGCATACGCAAGACCATCAAGACCATAAACAAGCTCAACTCGCAGTTCAGCCAGGAATACACCGTCGCAATAGACGAAGTGTTCAAGGCGTTGGAGGAGCACAACATCCGCCTTCTTGACGAAACGCAACTCAACGACGAGCAACAGGCTTACCTGAAGACCTACTACCACGAGCGGCTAAACGGCTACACCAATCCAATATGGTTCTCCGAAATCGACGAAATCGGCCAGCTTGAAGACAACCGCATATACCTCTTAATCAAGAGGACAGAGCCTGCCGACGGCCTGCGCCTGCCCAAGAGCAGCTTGGCCATAATCAAAGTGCCCGACAGGGAGCACGGACGCTTCATCAAAGTGCCATCGTCCGACGGTTTCGACAACATAATGTACCTCGACGACGTGGTGCGTTACTGCCTGCCGCTCATCTTCATCGGCTTCCGTCCCGGCACGTTCCAGGCATACTCTTTCAAGTTCACCAAGGACGCCGAGATGGAGATGGAGAACGACTTTGAGTACGGCGTGCTGCAAAAAGTGGCAAAAGGCGTGAGCAGCAGGCGGCGCGGCGAGCCGGTGCGCCTCATCTACGACCGCCGCATGCCAAAGGACATGAAGAAGAAGCTGATGTCGAAACTCGACGTGAGCAAGCTCGACGCCTCGCTGGCAAGCAGCCGCTACCAGAACCACAAGGACCTGATGGGCTTCCCGGACTGCGGCCACGACGAACTGAAATACCCCAAGTGGAAGCCCATACTGAAGCCGGAGTTCCTGTCGCAGGAGAGCATCCTCGACCAAATCCGCCGCAAGGATTTGTTCATACACGTGCCTTACCACTCGTTCGACGGCTACATCCGCGTGCTGCGCGAGGCCGCGCTGAAGCCCGAAGTGAAGTCAATCAAGACCACGTTGTACCGCCTTGCAAAGGACTCGAAGGTAGTCAAGGCGCTCATCTGCGCCGCACGCAACGGCAAGAAGGTGACGGCCGTGGTGGAACTGCTGGCGCGTTTCGACGAGGAAAGCAACATAAAGTGGAGCAAGCGCATGCAGGAAGAGGGCATAAACGTAATCTTCGGCGTGGAGGGACTCAAGATTCACTCCAAGCTCCTGTACATAGAGTCGAAGCAGGGCGACATAGCCTGCATAGGCACGGGCAACTTCCACGAGGGCAACGCCAAGACTTACACGGACTACCTGATGATGACCGCGCGCAAGAACATCGTGCATGAAGTAGGCAAAGTGTTCGACTTCATCGACCGTCCGTTCTCCCTGGTGCGCTTCAAGGAGCTGCTTGTGTCGCCCAACTCGATGAAGAACCGCATCCTCTCGCTCATCAACAACGAAATAAAGAACGCCAAGGCCGGACGCGAGGCATGGCTCAAGATGAAAATAAACCACATCACCGAGCTTGACGTGGTGAACAAACTCTACGCCGCATCGGCCGCCGGAGTGAAAATAGACATCGTGCTGCGCGGCAACAGCTCGCTGGTAACGGGCGTGCCGGGCGTTAGCGACAACATCAGGGCCGTGGGCATAATAGACCGCTACCTGGAGCATTCGCGCATACTAATCTTCTGTAACGGCGGCGCACCGAAGTATTACATAGGCAGCGCGGACTGGATGCCGCGCAACCTGCTGAACCGCATCGAGGTGATGACTCCCGTCTACGACACCGACCTGCAACGCGACCTTATGCGCACGGTGGACTACGGTCTGCGCGACACTACCAACGGACGCATAGTCGACGGCACTGGGGCGAACACCATACAGCCCGTCGAGGGCGACCGCCCCTTCCGCTCGCAGGAGGAGCTGCACAATGCTTACGAGGCCGAAGTGAAAACCGTAAGCACGGCGGACGGCGACTGACGGCATCGCAAAAGGCCGTCTTTCACCATGTAAAAGGCCACCTTTCGCACGCCCAAAGACCACCTTTCGCAGCGTCAAAGGCCATGTTTTGCAAGGCCATTCGTAACGCTCTGATTATCAATGAAGTAACAATCTGTAAGCAACGGGCAAAATATAAATACCCGAAAAGCGTTATTCAAGTATATTACAAACATCGGGAAGCAAGGGAAAAGGAGGCTTTCGTTTTTATGGACATTGCTTGTAAAAGTGTAAACCGTTCACGCCTTGCATTGAGCCAGGCTGTCGGTAACTGTCATGCCGCACTCCTATGCGGCATCCAGAAAATCCTTATACAGCAAATGATGTTGGCAGTACACACTGGATGCCGCATCGGAGTGCGGCATGACAGTTACCGACAGCCTGGCTCAATGCAGGATGCACCCATAAATAGCAATAACAAAAAGAACAGCGAACACTTACTCCTTCCCTCCTTACTCCTTCCCTCCTAAAACCTAAAAACCATGAGATTAGCGGCAATAGACATCGGTTCTAACGGAGCGCGACTGCTCATCAAGAACTTCAGGACTGCCCAGGACGGCAGCCAACAGATTTCGCGCGTGATGTACATGCGCGTCCCCCTGCGCTTAGGGTCTGACGTGTTCACGCTCGGAAAAATATCAAAGGAGCGCGCAGTGATGATGAAGCACATGCTAAAGGCGTTCCGCCAGCTGATGAAGCTCAACCAGGTTGACGACTACCGCGCCTGCGCCACGTCGGCCATGCGCGACGCCGAGAACGGCAAGAAGGTGCTGAAGAAGCTGCACGAGGACACCGGCATCGGCCTGGAAATAATCAACGGACGCGAGGAAGCACGCCTGCTGTGCAACAACATAGTGGAGAACATCGAGAGCGCGAAGGGCAACTACGCCTACATAGACGTGGGCGGAGGCAGCACGGAAATATCGCTCTTGCACGACGGAGTGCTCACCCACAGCCATTCTTACAACATAGGCACGCTGCGTATGCTGGGCGGCATGGTGTCAAAGGAGACCATGCGGCAGATGCGCGACGACCTTACGCGCTTCGCCAAGGACATGCCGGGAATGCGCATCATAGGCTCGGGCGGCAACATCAACAAGCTGTACAAGCTCTGCAACTCAGACAAGGCCACGCGCACCGTGCCCGTAAGCGAAATCAAAGCCGTCTACAACAAGCTAAAGGCACTGAGCGTTGACGAGCGCATAGAGCAGTACGGGCTGAAGGCTGACCGCGCCGACGTAATCATCCCGGCGTCGGAAATCTTTATGCTGGCCGCCGAAGCCTTGGGCTGCGACAGCATACAGGTGCCCAACATCAGTTTGGCCGACAGCATAATCGACGGCCTTTACAGGACGAAATACGCCGCAGCGGATGTGTAAACACCCTGACAGACAAGCCCTAACACCCACCCCTGCCCTTCCGAATACCCACCCCAACCCTCCCAAAGGGAGGGAGTTAAGAATGCTTGGGCGGCATCCTTATTTCTAAAAGGTGGCCTTTCGCGTTGTAAAAGACGGCTTTTTGCAGCGCGAAAGGCCATCTTTTGCATTGCGATTGACGGCCTTTTGCAAGGCCGTTTATAAATTATTGATTATCAATATATTAGCTTATGGTTGGCATCTAACGCCAAAGCATGCGCCATATCCATGCAAAAGCAAGGGCAAGAAACATATTTTTGCTTAAATTTTGTTAACGCTTGTCACATTTAAATATGATAAAACGTATAAATAAATGTGAACGCAGTACTTTTGTATTGCCATTAATTACACATTATTATATAACCATACAACAGGCAAGACGATGAAAACAAGACTACACCTCGCGCTCGCCGCCCTTATGCTTTGCGGCGCGGCGACGGCCCAGACGGACACTCTGGCCGTTGACACGACGCTCACCCTCGGCGAAGTTACGGTCAACGGGATGCGCACTATACAGAAAGTCGACCGCACGCTGTACCTCCCCACAAAGAAGATGGCACGCTCGTCGGCCAACGGCTACGACCTGCTCAAGCTGATGATGCTGCCCGGAATTAAGGTTGACCCTGTACAACAGACCATCTCCTCGCTGCGCGGCGGAGGCGTGCAGGTGCGCATCAACGACGTGAAAGCCGGTACGCAGGACATCCTCGCGCTGCAACCCGACGAAGTAATCCGCGTCGAGTACATCGACAACCTCGGCGCGCGCTACTCCGACACGTCGCTCGACGCGGTAATAAACTACGTAGTACGCCGCCGCTACTCGGGCTACGTGGGCGGCGTGCAGACGATGCAGGCCGCGGCGGTGGGCTTCAACAACAGCTCGGCTTACTTCAAGTTCAACCACAAGAAGTCGGAGTTCAGCCTGTCGTACAGCTTCAACTGGCGCGACTACGACGAGCGGCGGTATGACGAGACGGCCGACTACTACTTCCCCGACGGCACTACACGCCACCGCGAATACCGCGGCTACAACACTCCGTTCATGTATAACACGCACGACTTCCAGCTGGGTTACAACCTCGCCGAGCCTGACAAGTACACCTTCAACGCGCGTTTCAACCTCAACATAAACAACAATCCCTACCGCGGAGTCAACCAGTTAGCCGTGGAGACGGGGCAGCCCGACCTTTATCTGTACAACAAGGCATCGTCGAGCAGCCTCCTGCCGTCGCTCGACCTGTACTTCTCCGCCAACCTGCCGCACAAGCAAAGCATCGTGGCCAACGTCGTGGGCACGTACATACACACCGACTACGACTACCTGATGCGCCAGTATCTCTTCGACCAGTCGCCCGAGCAGTCGATGCAGTCAGACCCCGTCAACGATTACAGTTACTCCACTTTGGGCAAAAAATACTCGCTCATAACCGAGGCAATCTACGCCAAAGAGTTCAAGAATGCCAACCTCTCGGCCGGCGGCGAGTTCACCATCAGCCGCACGGACAACGACTATACCGGCACGGTAAACACCGACGCGCTGCTCAATTCGAACAACCTCTACCTCTTTGCGCAGCTGCAAGGCAAGCTCGCATGGCTCAACTATACGCTCGGAATAGGCGCAAACCGCGCCTCAATACACCAGGGCGACATAGGGTTTGAGAAGTGGACGTTCCGCCCGAGGCTGTCCTTGCAGACCTCGGCAATCAAGAACGTGTCGCTAAGCCTTGTCGGCAGGATGTTTCAGGCAACACCATCGCTTTCAGAACTGAGCGACGTCCGCCAGCAGAAAAACGACCTGATGGCAGGCGACGGCAACACCGAACTGAAACCGTACACGTGCTATCAGGCTTACTTCACCGGCACATGGAGCATCCCCTTGCTGTCTTTGTGGGTGAATGCGGGCATAAACTATGCGCCTGATGTCATAATGACGACATACAACGCCGAACTTCAGGACAACGGCCAATACGCAATCATATCACGACCGGAGAACCAACGCGCCTTCTACGACAAGTGGGTGCGCGCCAACCTGACGCTGCACGCCATAAAAGACGTGCTCGACATCGCCCTGTATGGCTGCTATGACCGATACGACAGCCGCGGACTTACCTACCGGCACACGTTCAACGCCTGGCAATGGGGCGCCGAGGCGAGCCTCATGTTGGGAAACTGGACAGTCAATGCAGACTTCTACACCACGCCGAAAAGCTACTACGGAGAGTCGCAAAGCGGCGGAGAGAACTCGTCAGACCTGCGCATAAGCTACAGATGGAAAGACCTGCGAGTGAGCCTCGGGGCAATACTCGTAGGCTATCCGCACGGCTACGAGTACCCCGGACGCACAGACAGCCGCTATTACAAGTCGCATTACAAGACGTGGATTGGCGACAACGGCAACATGGTTTACTTCTCCTTGTCGTACAACTTCAGCCACGGACGCAAGTATAAAGCCGAACAACGCCGACTGAACAACGCCGACTACGACAGCGGAATAAGGTAATTCAATGGAGAATTGAGAGCTGAAAATGGAAAATTATGATTACCATTGCCTGCTTGAAGCTGACGAGCAACAAGCCAAATGAATATATAAGGTAATCATAATTATCAACTCTCAATCCTTCATTCTCCACCGTTTATTGCGCCAAAATGGCGGCATGAGCCGCCATTTTGGCGCAATAAACGTATTGGTACGTATCTTGCAATACCATAAGTGAAGGCCGAAAGAAACGCTGGAGGCCGCTAACAACCAAAAGGACAATAACATATAAAATAATAGGAGACTATAATTATGACACCAGTTAATCGCAAAAACTCATGGTTACCCGACGTATTCAATGATTTCTTTGACACCGACTTCATGCCCCGTACAAGCGCAACGGCACCGGCAATAAACGTCAAGGAGAGCGCAGACGACTACGAAGTGGAGGTTGCAGCACCGGGAATGACGAAGGAAGACTTTAACGTCCACCTCAACCAGGAGGGCGACCTGCACATAAAGATGGAAAGCAAGAAGGAGCATACGGACGACAACAAGAAGGCTCATTACCTGCGCCGCGAGTTCGCTTACTCAAAGTTCGAGCAGACGCTCATCCTCCCCGACGACGTAGACCGCAACAACATATCGGCCAAAGTAGCCGACGGCGTGCTCACGGTAGTGCTGCCCAAGGTAAAGAAAGAGGAGCAAAACGTGGTAAGACAGATTACCGTTGGATGACATATTCTTAGGAGTAAAGGAGTAAAAGGAGTAAAGGAGTTAAGACATTAGCCTACGTTGCCAACTTATTATATGCAACAAGGCATTTGTCTTAACTCCTTTACTCCTTTTACTCCTTTACTTCTTTACTCCTCAAAAATCAAAAACCATATACTTCTTTGAGCTTCGCGCCGAGGTCGGCACCGCGCAAATCGGTGGCTACGATTTTGCCTTCACCGTCAAGAAGGATGTTGGACGGTATGGAGTTGATGCCGTACACGGGAGCGGCGGCGCACTTCCAGCCCTTCAGGTCGCTGATGTTGGGCCACTCCATGCCTATTTGTTTGATTGCCGCTTTCCACGCTTCGCCGCTATTGTCAAACGAAACGCCGACCACCTCGAAGCCCTTTGCGTGGTATTTCTTGTAGTTCGCCACTACGTTGGGCATCTCCTGGCGGCACGGGCCGCACCAGCTTGCCCAGAAATCAACCAGCACATAGTTGCCCTTGCCGCACCAGTCGCTCAGCTTCCGCTGCTGTCCCTCGGTGTCGTTCATCGTCAGGTCAGTGAACATCTTGCCCGGCATACGCTTCTCCAAGGCCGCGAGCTGCGCCTTGACACGCGCCATTGCGGGGTGGTTGTAGTAAGGAGCGGTCTCGGGCATAAGTTCCTTCAGCTCATTGTAGTCAAGCATATAATAATGGTTGGGTAGGATAGTCACGGGTATGAGGTTGTCCATGTTGGCCTTGGCTATGGCTATCTCCTTGGCTATGGCCTCGTTTTGCAGCCGCTCCGCCTTGGCCTCTATTTCCTTCAGCTTGGCCTTTCCGGCGGCAGTAGTGTCGGCTGCTGCTGCGCGGTACTCCATGATTGCCGCGTTAAGAGGCTCGGTGTAAGCAGTCATTTCGTTGTCGTAAGCGTACACCTTTTTGTTCAGTTCAGAGCCGCTGAACGTCTTGCTGACGGTGTTAAGGTCTACGGGCGTACCGTCGTTGAACACCGGCAGGTAGTAATTGCCTATTATTATGTACATCACTTCGTCCTTAGGCAGCGTGCCGTCCATCGTGAACTTGCCGTTGGTTACAGCCGCGCTGTCGACCGGCTGGCGCGCCGTCATCAGTCCGAGATACACCGTTTTAACGTCTGCGGGCACAGTACCCGTGATTTTGTAGGCCGTGTCCTGCGCGCTGACGGACAGCGTTGCGAGTGCGAGGGCGGCGATTGTAAATAGCTTTTTCATCGTTTATCGTGTTTTGATTTATTACTGTTTGCAAAGGTATCACTTAACAGCGACAGGGCAAACAAAAGCCGATAAAATATCGACATATTGACGTTTTTTATGCAAATGCCGTCCTGCCGTTCTGCAAAAGATGGCCTATTGCATTCCAAAAGGTCATCTTTTACACGCTAAAAGGCCACCTTTTGCAAGGCGAAAGACGGCCTTTTGCAAAGCCATAGATAACACATTGATTATCAATAAGTTACAACAGGACATAAAATTTACCCCGACAAGAAATGCAAAATACGGGAAAATGCAGTAATTTTGCAGGCGGAATATATTTACAGAGTGCTTGTCTAACCTCTTTAAAAACAAGGAAATGGAACAACGTAAACAACAGGTAAGCGTGCTGTTCATGCTTTTCAGCACGCTCTTCTGCGTCTGCCTAATCACGGCGAACGTATTGGAAACAAAGCAAATCTCCTTCGGAGCTGTCAACATCACGGGCGGACTGTTGGTCTTCCCCGTGTCTTACATCATCAACGACTGCGTGTGCGAGGTGTGGGGTTTCCGCAAGGCGCGCCTGCTAATATGGCTGGGCTTCGCGATGAACCTCATCTTTGTGGCCTTCGGAGCACTGGCCGATGCCATTCCCGGAGCACCTTACTGGCACAACGACGAGGGCTTTCACGCCGTGTTCGGCCTCGCTCCACGCATAGCTGCGGCGTCGTTCGTGGCCTTCCTGGTAGGCTCTTTCATCAACGCCTACGTGATGAGCCGCATGAAAATATCGTCTCGCGGCAAGCATTTCTCCGTGCGAGCCGTGGTAAGCACGCTCTTCGGCGAAACCGCCGACTCGCTGGTGTTCTTCCCGTTGGCCCTCTCGGGCGTCGTGCCTGCCGGCGAAATGGTGTCGCTAATCATATCGCAGGTGGTGCTGAAGACGCTCTACGAAATCGTAGTATTGCCCCTTACGGTACGCATTGTGCGCAAGACCAAGCAGCACGAAGGCGAAGACGTGTATGACGAAGGCATAAGTTACAACGTACTAAAGATATTCAACCTATGATGAAACAACCTGACACCCACCCCCAACCCCTCCCCAAGGGAGGGGCGTTAGATAGCAATGAAGGTAGCATAGACATACTAACATCTACCGACAAAACCATTCAAAGCCCCTCCCTTGGGGAGGGGTTGGGGGTGGGTGTCGGGCACTTGGGGACAGGTGTAGGCAGAAGGGACTGCGACAGCCTTAAGTCTCTCGGCTCTAAGACCACCCAATACCGCATGGACTACGCCCCCGACGTGCTCGAAACGTTTGTGAACAAACACCAGGAGAACGACTACTGGGTGCGATTCAACTGCCCGGAGTTCACATCACTGTGCCCAATCACCGGACAGCCCGACTTCGCCGAAATACGCATCAACTACATACCCGACGTTAAGATGGTTGAGAGCAAGAGCCTGAAGCTATACCTTTTCAGCTTCCGCAACCACGGCGACTTCCACGAAGACTGCATAAACATAATAATGAAAGACCTCATCCGCCTGATGGACCCTAAATATATAGAGGTGACGGGACTGTTTACGCCGCGCGGAGGAATAAGCATCTATCCCTACGCAAACTACGGACGGCCCGGCACAAAATATGAACGCCTGGCCGAAGAGAGGTTTGCAAGGCACGAATAAAGAAGCAGACACCCACCCCAACCATACCTGACACCCACCCCAACCCTCCCAAAGGGAGGGAGCTTAATATGCTTTTGACACCATGCAAGGACATAAGTCTATAATCGGAAACATAACAAGCAAAGTCCGTTCTACAATGAACGGACGGGTGACAGGCGTCCGTTTGCGTCTTATTTTGTGCTCCACCTTATTAATATTAACACTCCCAGCATTATCACAAGCATCCAGCTATGCTAATCAAAGCCCCTCCCTTGGGGAGGGGTTAGGGGTGGGTGTGACGGACAGTTTGGTATGGATGCCTGACAGTTCGACGTGGATGTCCCGCCCAAAAGTCGCCCTTGTCCTTAGCGGAGGCGGCGCAAAGGGCATGGCTCACATCGGAGTGCTGCGCGTCTTGGAGCGTGCCGGAATACCTATTGACATCATCACGGGCACGTCTATGGGCGCACTCATCGGCGGACTGTACTCCATCGGCTACGATGCGGAGACGCTCGACTCGCTCGTAAGCGTGCAAGACTGGAACGTATTGCTGTCAGACAAGGCCGATATGCGCAGCCAAAGCCTTGCCGAACGCGAAAAACAGAACACCTACATACTGTCGCGCCCACTCTCCATAGCACGGAAAAGCCACACAGCATCGGGCGGACTAATCAGCGGCAGCAACCTCTCGCAGCTCTTCACACGGCTTACCGTAGGCTGGCACGACTCCATCAGCTTCGCCACTCTGCCCATACCGTTCGCCTGTGTGGCAACGAACATCGTAGACAACACGGAATACGTGTTCCACAACGGCTACCTGCCAACCGCCATGAGGGCGAGCATGGCAATACCGGGAGTGTTCACGCCGGTGAGAATGAGCGTGGTAAGTGAAAAGGTAAGAGTGAAGAGTGAAGAATTAAAATGCCATAAAAACGACTCTGCAAAGCACACTAATTCTCCACTCTTCACTCTTACCTCTTCACTCAAAAAGGACATGGTGCTTGTCGACGGAGGTCTGCGCAACAACTATCCGGCCGACGTTGCCAGGCAGATGGGCGCCGACATAATAATCGGGGTGTCGGTACAGAGCGAACCGCGAACGGCCGACGAGCTGCAAAGCGGCCCCAACATACTGATGCAGATAGTAGACCAGAACTGCAAGAACAAGTTTGCGGAGAACTGGGCGATGACCGACATACCCATAAAGGTAAACGTGAAGGGCTACTCGTCGGCAAGCTTTACACGAACGGCCATCGACACCCTCATAGCAAGAGGCGAACAGGCGGCCATGAAGCAGTGGGACAAGCTGATGCAGCTGAAGCGCACACTGGGACTGGCCGACAGCTACCAGCCCGACCGCCTGCACCGCAAGGTGCCGCAGAGCAAGGCTCTTAGCTTCAGGATTGACTCCATACAGTTTGACAACATATCGGCGCAAGACCGCAACTACGTAACCACCAAGTACGGCCTTGAACGCGGAAGGGACGTCACGGCGGAACAAGTGGAACAGGTAATAACCGACCTCGGCACAAACCTGCTGTACACAAACGCAGGCTACAACATCAGCAAGAGCGACGGCAAATACATCCTCACAATATCAGCCGGGGAGCGCAAGACGAGCCGGGTGAACCTCGGCGTGCGCTTCGACACCGAGGAGATGGTAGCCTTGCAGGCCAACATGTCGCACCGCCTGCCCACCCGTATGCCCGTGACACTCGAACTTACAGGCCGCCTGGGCAAGCGCATGATGGCGCGCGTGGACGCCAACGTAAGTCCGATGCACCACGGACGCATCGGCCTGTCGTACCTTTTCCGCCACGACGACATAAACATCTACGAGGGCGGCAAGCGCGACTACAACTTCACCTACAACCAACACGCGGTGAACTTGCAGGCGTTGAGCTTCAACATACGCAACTTCTCGTGCGACGTAAACCTGCACATGGACTTCTTCGACTTCCACGACGTGCTCTTCGGAGAGGAAGCAAAGCCCGAACGCATTGACAACATCCACATGTACAGCTACGTCTTCCGCCTGAACTACGACTCTGAAGACCAATGGTTTTTCACCACGCGCGGAGCAAGGCTCAAGGCCGGTTTCGGCTATTACACGGACAACTTCATAGGCTGGAAGGGACACGGAGGCTTGAGCATAGCCGACTGCCTGTGGCGCATGTCGTTCCCGCTGAACAGCCGCTTCACCCTCCAACCCATGCTCTACGGCCGCATCATACTCGGCGACGGCGCGCCCCTCATCATGCGCAACGCCATCGGCGGCATGACGGCAGGCCAGTATCTCGCCCACCAGATGCCCTTCGCAGGCGTAGGGCACGTAGAGTTTGCAGGCAACGCCATGCTCGCCTGCCAGCTGAGGGCGCAGCAACGCATAGCCGACAACAACTACATCATACTGCGCGTGGCCGCCGCGCAGCACAACGACAAGCTGCGCGACATACTCAAAAGGCGCACGCTGACGGGCTGCGAACTGGCTTATTTCTACGACAGCATGTTCGGACCGCTCGGCGCTTCGCTCGGTTATTCAAGCAAGACGAAGGAGGCTTACTTCTACATCAACCTCGGTTACCAGTTCTGACGGCGGCCAAAAACGCCACGAGCCGCAGTCTCCCAAAGGCTGGAAAAACACGCATCAACCACAGACTTGTCTGCACGCCGCATACGTCACGCCACCAACGAAAATCCAAAAGACGGCCTTTCGCATCGTAAAAGGCCGTCAATTGCACGCTAAAAGGCCATCTTTTACAACGCAAAAGACCACCTTTTACAACGCGCCCGGCATGGTGCTGGAAATCAAGCACATACAAACGGCATGGAACAAATGGCCGCTTACAGATTGAAAGCGGCCATAAAGCCCCTATTTGCGCAGTGTGAGTTGCAAAACGTCAGTTGGCAGACCGTTTTTTAGTTAAAAATCGTTTTATCAGCCGAAAGCTGCACATTTTTCCACTCCAAACGTTTTTCTATTCGGAAAAATTCCTATTTTTGCAACCAAGAAGTCTAACGCATACGTGCCCCCGGAAGGGGACATGCAACCTAAAAAATCTGATTATGAAAAAGAAAATCCAATTCAGTCTCGTCTATCGCGACATGTGGCAGTCATCAGGAAAGTTCCAGCCACGCAAAGACCAGCTTGAGCGCGTAGCTCCGGCCATCATCGACATGGGATGCTTCTCACGCGTGGAGACCAACGGAGGAGCTTTCGAGCAGGTCAACCTGCTTGCCGGCGAAAACCCCAACGATGCCGTAAGGGCTTTCTGCAAGCCGTTCAACGAGGTTGGAATAAAGACACATATGCTTGACCGCGGCCTCAACGCGCTGCGCATGTATCCCGTGCCCGACGACGTGCGCCGCCTTATGTACAAGGTAAAGCACGCACAGGGCGTTGACATTCCGCGAATATTCTGCGGACTGAACGACGTGCGCAACATCATACCCAGCATAAAATGGGCCAACGAGGCAGGCATGACGCCGCAGGCAACGCTCTGCATCACCACTTCGCCCATACACACCGTGGAGTATTACAGCGGCATAGCCGACCAGCTCATAGCAGCCGGAGCCAACGAAATATGCCTCAAGGACATGGCCGGAATAGGCCAACCCGCCATGCTCGGCAAGCTGACAAAAGCCATCAAGACAAAGCACCCGGACGTAATAATACAGTATCACGGCCACTCGGGGCCGGGCCTCTCGATGGCTTCAATCCTCGAAGTGTGCGAGAACGGAGGCGACGTCATCGACACGGCCATCGAGCCTCTGTCGTGGGGAAAGGTGCATCCTGACATCATCTCGGTGCAGAGCATGCTGAAGAACGAGGGCTTTGAAGTGCCCGAAATCAACATGAACGCCTACATGCAGGCACGCACGCTGACGCAGGAGTTCATCGACGACTGGCTCGGCTACTTCATCAACCCCGGCAACAAGCAGATGAGCTCGCTGCTGCTTGGCTGCGGACTGCCCGGCGGAATGATGGGAAGCATGATGGCAGACCTGGCCGGCGTACACCGCTCTATCAACTCAATCCTCAAGAGCAAGGGCAAACCCGAATACTCAACGGACGAAATGCTCGTCAAACTATTCGACGAAGTGGCATACGTATGGCCGCGCGTAGGCTACCCACCACTCGTAACCCCGTTCTCACAATACGTCAAGAACATAGCCCTCTTGAACCTGCTCACTATGGCACAGGGCAAAGGACGCTTCGTCATGATGGACGACTCGATGTGGGGAATGATACTCGGCAAGAGCGGAAAAATACCCGGCGAAATCGACCCCGAAATCATAGAGCTGGCAAAACAGCAAGGACGCGAGTTCACGGAAGCCGACCCGCACACGCTCATTCCCGACGCACTCGACGACTTCCGCAAGGAAATGGACGAGCACGGATGGGAATACGGACAGGACGACGAAGAGCTGTTCGAGCTTGCAATGCACCCCGAGCAGTACCGCGACTACAAGAGCGGCGCAGCTAAAAAGCGCTTCCTGGCCGACCTACAGAAAGCCAAGGACGCTAAACTCGGCGCTACCCTTAAGCCTGAAGAAATCGCGGCGTTCAAGCACGCGAAAGCGGATGCTATCGTATCGCCGTGCAAGGGTCAGGTGTTCTTCGACTTCGAGGGCGGCAGCGAGTGCACTCCGTGCCTCGAACCGTACATCGGCCAGCACTACAAGGAGGGCGAGACGTTCTGCTACATACACACCCCGTGGGGCGAATTTGAAGCCATCCCGGCGGCACTCGGCGGCAAACTCGTGGAGATTGCGGCAAAGCAAGGCTCGCGTGTGAACCGCGGCGACGTCATAGCTTACATCGAAAGAGACTGGATTAATTCGTAATTAATTTAATTGAAAATTGAGAATGGAGAGTTGAGAATTATGATTACCTTATGCTATTAATGAAGGCAATATGAAAAAGGTAATCATAATTCTCAACTCTCCATTCTCAATTTTCAATTCACCCAAACAAAGGAAATGGACTACAACCTTATCATCCAAAAGTATTACAACGGCAACCCGGAGCTTCTGAACATCCTCTTGAGGCACAGCAAGGCCGTGGCCGACAAGGCGTTGGCCATCGCCGAGGCGCATCCCGAGCTGCATCTTGACCGCCAGTTCATCATGGAGGCCGCGATGGTGCACGACATCGGCATCGTCCAAACAGACGCTCCCGACATACAATGCTTCGGCACAGAGCCTTACATTCGCCACGGAGTGCTTGGCGCGGAGATAATGCGCGCCGAGGGATACCCACGCCACGCCCGGGTGTGCGAACGCCACACGGGAGCCGGTCTGTCGCTGAAAGAAATCGAGGAGCAGCACCTTCCGCTGCAGCATGAAGACCTGCTGCCCGAGACTTTGGAGGAAAAGGTAATCTGCTATGCCGACAAGTTCTTCTCGAAAACACGCCTCGACCGCGAGAAAACGCTTGAACAGGCCGAGCGCAGCGTAGCCAAACACGGCGAGGAAGGACTACAGAGGTTCAGGGAAATGGAGGAAATCTTCAGATAAAGGTGAGAAGGTGAGACAGTGAGAAGGTGAGAAATACGTTGTTATCAAATTGCAACGCTTTTCTCACCTTCTCACTGTCTCACCTTCTCACCTTTACTTTACTCTCACAACTTCATACTTCCTGCTGCCTATTCCGATTTTCTCGGCGTGGGCGAGGCACGACTTGTATTCGGTGTTGGGGTTGGCATTGTCGAAATGGTCGTGATGGTCGCAGAAGCCGGGGGCGGCCATGTGCTCCGTAAGCTGCGTGCCGGGCAGTGGCGTCTGACGGAGACATGCGTCGGCGCAGGCCTGGTCCAAGGCCAAGGGGTCGAACGAAGCGAACATGCCCAGGTCGGGAAGTATTGGCACGTCGTTACCCGAATGGCAGTCGCACAGCGGCGAAACGTCGCACACCAGGGAGACGTGGAAGTTGGGACGGCCGTCAATCACGGCCTTCGTATATTCAGCCATGCGGCAGTTAAGGTCCTTTACAGAAGCGTCGTTGGCAAACGATATGGCGTCGAAGTTGCATGCGCCGATACAGCGTCCGCAGCCTACGCAGTTGTCCTGATTGATTGACATCTTCCTCTTCTCCTGGTCGAACACGAGGCCGTTGTTGGCACACTCGGCCATGCAGCGACGGCAACCGCGGCACGCGTTCTGGTCGATTACGGGCTTGCCGTTGCAGTGCTGCTCCTTCTTGCCGGCGCGCGAGCCGCAGCCCATGCCTATGTTCTTGATTGTTCCGCCGAAACCTGTCATCTCGTGCCCCTTGAAATGGGTAAGCGATATGAACACGTCGGCATCCATTACGGCGCGGCCAATCTTTGCGGCCTTTACATATTCGCCGCCCCGGACGGGCACCTCGATGTCGTCAGTGCCCTTCAGTCCGTCGCCTATGATGACGGGGCAGCCAACGGTGAGCGGCGTAAAGCCGTTCTCCCAGGCGCAGTAAAGATGCTCCAAGGCGTTCTTGCGGCTACCGGGATAGAGCGTGTTGCAGTCGGTGAGGAACGGTTTTCCACCCAGCTGCTTCACCACGTCGACGATGGCGCGCGCATAGTTGGGGCGCAGGAAACTAAGGTTTCCCAGCTCGCCGAAGTGCATCTTTATGGCGACAAACTTGCCGTCCATGTCGATTTTGTCAATCCCTGCGGCCTTGACAAGCCGCTTCAGCTTGTCGGCGCGTCCCTCGTCGGGGCGGCAGCGGAAGTCGGTGAAGTACACCTTCGATGCAGTTTGTTTCTCGTTCATTGCAGTATTACTTGTTCGTTATGTCCTTGTATGTTTCTGAAAAAGATGCTTTCCAGCGTGCGAAGTTAGTCATTTTCCATGACATTGCACACCTCGCGGCAAACATATTATCATTATTTATCAGACGGGCGGCGGCAGGCGGTTTTCCAAAAGGCCGTCTTTCGCATTGCAAAAGACCATCTTTTACACTGCAAAAGGCCACCTTTCAGAAGCCAAAAGACGGCCTTTTGGAAACCGAGGCGTAAACTGCTGACTATCAGGAAGTGGCAAAATTAAAATTCTTTTCACGGGTTTTATTTTGCATTTTTACGTTTTTTGCCTAATTTTGCAGCGCAAAACGGAAATTCAAAACTTATATGGACGACTATCACGCGGAAAAGATGAACTTGTAAAGTGAGGAGGCATGGCTCTCAGGAGCGGTCTTCCCACCAAGCGTAACATTTTCGGAGGATTAGCAAATGAGAACATACTGGAACACCAACAAGGGCTTGAAGCAGATTGGCCAGTGGGAGCCTAACTGCTGGATACAAGTGACATGTCCTACGGAAGACGACCAGCGTCTTCTCGAAGAAGAATTCAAGATACCCGACTACTTTCTTTCCGACATCAGCGACAACGACGAGCGTGCCCGCTACGAGTACGACGACGGCTGGATGCTCATCATCCTGCGTATCCCCTTCGTCAAGGAAATACGCTCGCGCACGCCTTACACCACCGTGCCGCTGGGCATCATACACAAGCGCGACGTAACCATCACGGTATGCTTCCACGAGACGAACATGATGATAGACTTCGTCAGCTACCAGCAGAAGCGCGGCGAAGGCTTCACCGACTACGTCGACATGATATTCCGCCTGTTCCTCTCGTCGGCCGTATGGTACCTGAAACGGCTGAAGCAAATCAACAACCTCATAGAGAAAGCCAAGCGCAACCTCGACCGCGAGGTGAACAACGAGTCGCTCATCGGCCTGTCGCGCCTGCAAGACTCGCTGACTTACTTCATCACGTCAATCCGCGGCAACGAGAACCTTCTGGCCAAACTGAAGTTCAAGCTACAGGTGGACGAGCTTGACGCCGACCTCATCGAGGACGTGAACATCGAGATGAGCCAGGCACGCGAGACGACGAACATATATTCAGACATCCTCGAGTCGACCATGGACACGTACTCGAGCATCATCAACAACAACATGAACACCGTGATGCGAACGCTCACCTCGGTGTCCATCATCCTGATGTTCCCCACCCTCATCGCCAGCATCTTCGGCATGAACCTGGTCAACGGCATGGAGCACAACAAGTTCGGCTTCCTCATCGCAATAGTAGTGTCTGCCCTGATTTCAGGTATCTCGTGGTGGATTTTCCGCCACAAACGTCTCATTTAGACACGAAAAGGCCACTTTTTCCGAATTTGATTAGGCTTTTACAATAATTTTATATAAGTTTGCACACCTATAATAAAACATGGAAAACCGATTCATGAACTAAGAAAAAAGTTAGAATGATGGACTCTCAAGAAAACACTCTCGGTCAAAAGAAGACAGAAGAACTGAACGTGGCTCCGGCCGATAACAGTGTACAAACAGATACCGACAACACCAACAACGCCGACACCGAGGCTGCCGCAACACCGGAAGCCACAGCACCAGTAAATGCCGACGCTGCGGAAGAAGGCGCAACCGAACCCAAGAAAGCATACAAGAGCAAGAAGGAGGTGATAGAACGGCTTAAGGAAATAGCCGGAAGCGACGACGACCCGCAGAAAGACGAAGTGGAATACCTAAAGACCATGTTCTACAAACTGCACTTCGCCGAGAGGGAAGCCGACATGAAAGCCTATCTGGAAGCAGGCGGCGACCCTGACAGCTACAAGGTTACGCCCGATGAAGACGAAAACGTGTTCAAGGCGGAAATGAGCGTCATCAAGGAGAAACGCGCCAAAATATTCCTCGAACAGGAAAGGGAGAAGCAGGAAAACCTGAAGAAAAAACTCGACATAATCGAGAAAATAAAGGCTATGGTGACATCGCCCGAAGAGGCGAACAAGTCATACCAGGACTTCAAGAAGCTCCAGCAGGAATGGAAGGAAATAAAGCTCGTACCTGCGGAAAAGGCCAACGAGCTGTGGCGCAACTACCAGTTGTACGTAGAACAGTACTACGACCTGCTGAAACTGAACAACGAAGCACGCGAATACGACTTCAAGAAGAACCTCGAAATAAAGACTCATCTTTGCGAAGCTGCTGAAAAGCTGGCCGACGAGAGCGACGTAATAAGCGCTTTCCACCAGTTGCAGAAACTGCACCAGGAGTACCGCGAGACCGGCCCCGTGGCCAAAGAGCTGCGCGAGGAAATATGGACACGCTTCAAGGCGGCCTCTACCGTAATAAACAAACGCCACCAGCAGCACTTCGAAGAGCTGCGCTCCAAGGAAGAAGAGAACCTCACCAAGAAGACCGCCCTTTGCGAAAAAGTGGAGGAAATAACCAAGGATGAAATAAAGAACGCCGGCGACTGGGACAAGAAGACAAAGGAAATCATCGCCATACAGGCCGAGTGGAAGACAATAGGCTTCGCCCCACAGAAGATGAATGTCAAAATCTTCGAGCGCTTCCGCGCCGCATGTGACGACTTCTTCGGCCGCAAGGCGGAATACTTCAAGGAGCTGAAGCAGAAGTTCGCGGAGAACGCCGAGAAAAAGAAAGCGCTTGTGGAGCAGGCCCAGGCACTGCAAGACAGCACCGACTGGAAGGCCACAAGCGACAAGCTCGTAGCCCTTCAGAAAGAATGGAAGACAATAGGCATGGTGCCAAAGAAGCTCGGCGACAAGCTGTGGAGCGACTTCCTGACAGCCTGCAACCACTTCTTCGACGCCCGCAACAGCGCAAATGCAGGCACACGGAACGAGGAACGCGCCAACCTTGACAAGAAGCGCGACATAATAAGCCAGCTGAAAGCCTTGGCCGACAACACCGAGGAGGACATACAAGACAAGGTGCGCGAACTCGTAGACCAGTATAACGCCATAGGCCATGTGCCGTTCAAGGAGAAAGACAACGTCTACAAGGAGTACCACGACATTCTCGACAGGCTGTACAAGGAGCTGAACATTACGACGACTCGCCGCCGCCTGGACAAGTTCAAGAGCAATTTGAAGAACGTGGCCGAGAAAGGCGTAGACGCGCTTGACAACGAACGCGCACGCCTGATGCGCCGATACGAGCAGCTGAAGCAGGAGGTTCAGACCTACGAAAACAACATAGGCTTCCTCAATGCGTCAAGCAAAAAGGGCAACTCGCTCATCGACGAGATGAACCGCAAGGTGCAGAAGCTCAAGGACGACATGAACCTTGTGCGCGAGAAAATCAAGGCCATCGACGCGGAAAACTAAGAAGTTAAGAATTAGCCACCCACCCCAACCCTCACAAATTGAGGGAGCTTGATTACTTTTATACATATATTATAATTAAAAGGCAGACATTTCAAGCTCCCTCCCTTTGGGAGGGTTGGGGTGGGTGTTTATTATAATATGTACAAAAGCCCTCCATTATGAAGCACATTGCGTCATTACTAATCATCCTGTTCATCACCACATCGGCCACAGCACAGTCGCTGAAGCAATGGCGCGACTCGCTGGACAACGTTAACAAGGAGCTGAAACTGTTTCCAAACTCCGTCAAGCTGCTGCTCGCCAAGGCTGCAGTCAACCTGCAGCTGCTTGAATGGAAAGACGCAATCGAAGCCTGCGGACAGGTGCTTGAGAAAGACAGGAACAACCTGGCGGCGCTTTATTACCGCGCCTACGCCAACAACAACCTGCGCCGGTATGGGCTGGCGAAAAACGATTATGAAAAGTTTTTAAGCCTGTCGCCCGACAATGCGGCAGCAAGGCTCGGGCTGGCTTACACGTACATAAAGCTGGAACGCCCCAACGACGCGCTCGACCAGCTGAACAACCTCATCGAAATATATCCCGACTATGCCGTGGCCTACGCCGCGAGGGGCGAACTGGAAAAGGACATGAAGATGTACGACACTGCCCTGTACGACTTTGACGAAGCCCTGAAACGCAACCCCGGCGACAAGGACTGCACCGTGTCAAAGGTGGAAATACTGCTCATGCAGGGACGAAGGGACGAAGCCAAGAAAGCCCTCGACACGGCCGTTGGCAACGGCGTTCCGCGCGGCCTGCTGCTCGAATGGTACGCAAGGTGCAGGTAAAAGGCCGTCTTTTAGCTTGTAAAAGACCACATATCAGCGGCTAAAAGGCCGTCTTTCGCAATGTGAAAGACGGCCTTTTGCAAATACGGTGATTATGATGCGGCAAACAAAAAAGGCGTCTTGCATTCAAGACGCCTCAACTTTGTTGGGATACCCGGATTCGAACCAGGAATGACAGGACCAGAATCTGTAGTGTTACCATTACACCATATCCCAATGAACGACCACCTTATGCAGTACATTTAAGTGGTATTTTGCGAGTGCAAAGGTACGCATTTTTTTTTAACCGCCAACATTTTGTCCGACTTTTTTATAAAAAAACTCAAAATAATCAGGCTTTATCATTGTTTTACAATAAATCCGTGTACCTTTGCATACATAAATATGTACTGTAAAGCCAGGCTCACAACAGCAGCCACCGGCAGCAGGCAAGACAACATTTTGCATTAACAACACTTTATTTTCTTAATGGAACAAGTAAAAAAATTAGTTGAGACAATAACAAAAGGCATCCAAGAAAAGAAAGGCTCGAACATCACCATCGCCGACCTTAGCGGCATTGAAGGCTCTATTTGCCATTACTTCATAATCTGCCAAGGCAACTCTCCGTCGCAGGTTGAAGCCATAACCGACTCTGTGGAAGAAACGGCCAGGGTTGACGCAGGCGAGAAGCCAGTGCATGTAGTCGGACTGACACACGCTCACTGGGTGGCGATGGACTATACGGACGTGATGGTGCACATATTCCTTCCTGAAGCAAGGGAATACTATAACTTGGAAAACCTTTGGGAAGACGCCAAGCTGACAAGGCTGCCCGACGTAGACTGACCTCTTTTTTCGGAACTTCTTTAAGTTGTAAAGGATTCTTTACAGCAAACATCAATGGACAACATGGAACAAGATAAAAACAACAAGAAGCCGAAATTCAGCATGAGCTGGATTTACATGCTCGTACTGTTCGGCCTCATGGGCATGTACTTCCTCGGCGGAGACACCGTTGGCGGAAGCATGAGCAGGAAAGTTTCTTACGACGTGTTCAAGACTTACGTCAACAAAGGTTACGCATCAAAGATTGTAATCAACAAGGACGAAAGCACCTTGAAGATGTACGTCAATCCGCAAAACACGCGCGACGTGTTCAAGCAAGGTGCCAAACAGACCGGCCGGAATCCGTATGTAACGACCGAATTCGGCAGCGTTGACAAAGTAGAGACGTTTGTAGAAGCTGAAAAGAAAGCAGGAAAATTCAAGGGAGAGCTGAACTATGAGAACAAGCGCGGCAACGACTTGTTCAACATCCTGCTAAGCTTCGGCCCTATACTGCTGTTCATCTTCCTTTGGCTTTACTTCATGCGGCGCATGGGCGGAGGTGGAACAGGCGGCGCTGGCGGCGTGTTCAACGTAGGCAAAAGCAAAGCGAAGATGTACGAAAAGGGTACAGACATCAACGTTACCTTCAAAGACGTGGCTGGACAAGCAGGCGCAAAGCAGGAAGTCCAGGAAATTGTTGACTTCCTGAAAAACCCGAAGAAATACACCGACCTTGGCGGAAAAATACCCAAGGGAGCATTGCTCGTAGGCCCTCCGGGCACCGGCAAGACGCTGTTGGCAAAAGCCGTGGCAGGCGAAGCTGGCGTACCGTTCTTCTCTATGAGCGGTTCCGACTTCGTAGAGATGTTCGTCGGTGTGGGCGCAAGCCGTGTACGCGACCTCTTCCGCCAAGCAAAGGAGAAGTCGCCGTGCATCATCTTCATCGACGAAATCGACGCAGTAGGCCGCGCCCGAAGCAAGAACCCGGCCATGGGAGGCAACGACGAGCGCGAGAACACGCTCAACGCCCTGCTTACAGAGATGGACGGCTTCGGCACTAACAGCGGTGTCATCATCCTTGCCGCCACCAACCGCGCCGACATGCTCGACTCAGCACTGCTCCGCGCAGGGCGTTTCGACAGGCAAATCAACGTCGACCTGCCTGACCTTAACGAACGCAAGGACATCTTCAAGGTTCACTTGAAACCGGTGAAAATCGACGAAAGCGTAGACGTAGACATGCTAGCACGGCAGACTCCGGGCTTCTCCGGCGCCGACATAGCCAACGTCTGCAACGAGGCGGCACTCATCGCGGCGCGCCATAACAAGTCGCACGTAGGCCGACAGGACTTCCTCGACGCCGTTGACCGCATCATCGGCGGACTTGAAAAGAAGACAAAGGTGATGACGGAAGGCGAACGACGCACCATAGCACTGCACGAGGCAGGCCACGCCACGATATCATGGTTCCTCGAGCACGCCAATCCTCTGGTAAAGGTTTCAATCGTTCCGCGAGGCCGTGCGCTCGGAGCTGCATGGTACATGCCCGAAGAACGCCAAATCACCACGAAGGAGGAGATGCTTGACGAGATGTGTGCCACGCTCGGAGGACGCGCCGCCGAAGAGCTGTTTGTTGGCCACATATCCACCGGGGCGATGAACGATTTGGAGCGTGTAACCAAGAGTGCCTACGGCATGATAGCCTACGCAGGCATGAGCGACAGGCTGCCCAACATCTGTTATTACAACAACAACGAGTACAACTTCCAAAAGCCGTATTCCGAAACGACGGCAAAAATCATGGACGACGAGGTGCTCAAGATGATAAACGAGCAGTACCAGCGTGCAAAGGATTTGCTGAACGAGCACAAGGTAGGGCACAACCAGTTGGCTGAACTACTGCTCGAACGCGAGGTTATCTTCGCCGAAGACGTCGAAAAAATCTTCGGAAAGCGCCCGTGGGTAAGCCGTTCGGAGGAAATCATGGAAAGCCAAGGCGGCGGAGAACCTGAACACAGCGGCGAAGAAGCCACCACGCAGACCGTTGCCAACGGCGAAGACGACAAGGCCGGAGTAAGTACCGGCGACGAGAAAATATAAAAACACTGTATTGAGGTTTTACGGTTATTGGGTTTTAAGGTAATAAACAAGAACGACCCAATAACCGTAAGACCTCAAAACATTAAAACCTTATGATATGAAAAACCTCATTGTAAGAAGCATTACCGGCATTATCTTCGTAACGGCAATCGTCGTCAGCTTCATGGACCCCTTCGCAATGGAAGCGCTTTTCGCATTGGTTACCGGCCTTACCATCTGGGAATACTGCGGACTGGTGAACAACGTGAAGGGAGTACAGGTGAACCCGCTCATCAGCACCGTTGCAGGAGTGTACTTCTTCCTCGCCGTCGGCGGCTTCTGCAGCGGCGTAACGCCAACGGGAGCGGTGTTCATACCATACCTACTGACACTTGTCTACCTCTTCATCAGCGAGCTTTACGCCAAGACGGAGAATGCAATCAACGACTGGGCGTACACCATGCTCGGCCAGATGTACATCGCCCTGCCCTTCTCCACCATCAACGTGCTGGCCTTCAACACGACGGAGAACGGCGACATCGCCTTCAACTACCTCGTGCCGCTCTGCGTATTCATCTTCCTTTGGGCCAATGACACGGGCGCATACTGCACCGGCTCGCTTTTAGGCAAGCACAAGCTGTTTCCGCGCATCTCGCCGGGCAAGAGCTGGGAAGGCTCTATAGGCGGCGCAATCATCGTGCTCATAGCGGCTTATTTCATAGGAAGCTACGAGGCAGGACTTAGCTCCGACACTGGCCTTACCGTCATGCAGTGGATGGGATTGGGACTTGTCGTCGTCGTGTTCGGCACATGGGGCGACCTTGTAGAGTCGCTTTTCAAGCGCACACTCGGCATAAAGGACAGCGGAAACATACTGCCCGGCCACGGCGGAATGCTCGACCGCTTCGACTCTTCGCTCATGGCGATGCCTGCGTCGGTGGTCTACCTATACTCGCTGACGCTGTTCTGAACCGGCGTAAAGACATTTTACGGACGGTTGTACAGCGGCTTTCCGCTGAACCACCGCGACAACTTCAGCCTGTCCATGACGTAAGCCACGGCAAGGCTGCCAGCCAACACGAAGGCGACTGAAAACAATGTGTAGAGCGAAGCGGTAGCGTCGAAGGCGAACAATGGTACAAACCGCTTCGTCAAAATGGTGAACATCGGCGAGAAAAGCAATATGGCGAGCGTGTTTGAGCCAATGAAGCAGGCCGCGCGCCTTACCTTTTCACCCGATTTATAATATATGCCGAGAGCTATGCTGACGGCAATATAGGTCATGGCTACGCCCGTAAGCGTAGCCTTGTTCATTTCTTCCTCACCGAAAACGCAGAACAACGCGAAAGGCACGACAGCCAGCAGTGACGGGCGGAACACCTGCATGAACCCCGCGCCGCTCTGCCTTACGGCCACGCCGGCCATGAAATACACGGCATTAGCCATCTCTACAATGTCCAACAGGCGCGAGGCTGCGTAAAGGCACACGCCCAGCACGCACATGAACGGCACAACGCCGAGGCGCGGCCGCAGGCGGTTGACGGCGTAATACACCACGTAGCACACTATGAGCGTGTGCAGATACCAGTACGGCCCGAGCGGATGCAGCAGCAGCTTGTCCACGAGCACGCCAACGGTAAGGTTGTCAACATGCTCGCGTATGGGCAGCATGGAAGCCGCGACTACGTAACCCGTCTCCATCACAGCATACGGAATGAAGAGCCACTTCAGCTGGCCGAGCATGCGGCCTACGCCCTTGTCCATGTTGGCAAGGTAGCCGGAGATGAGCAGGAAGGCAGGCATGTGGAACGTGTAAACCACCTGCTTGGCATACGGGTACATGTCGCCGACGTACACCAGGTGGAACACCACCATCAGTATGATGAACACACATTTAAGGTAATCAATCTCCCTTACACGGTTTTGCATGGTTTTCATAAGCAGCATATCGTCCGCCCACCGCATCGGCGCAGTGCGCAGGCATTGTAAACAAGTATTGCAAAATTAACCATTTTACGCCTTTTACAGGGCATCCATCCTCCGTTTTTATGATATTTTACGTAAACCGGCAACGGTGCGCTTGCTTGGGGTTTTCCAAAAGACGGCCTTTCGCGCTGCAAAAGGCCCTCTTTTACACGCTGAAAGGTGGCCTTTTGCACGGTAAAAGGCCACCTTTCAGAAAGCAATGGTTTACTGGCCTGAAATCGGCTTCATGACCACTGGCACTCACATTATAATATAATGCCTATTCATGCACCTTTTCCTACGTATGCAATACTAATCCGGCTCCCTCCCTTCGGGAGGGTTGGGGTGGGTGTTTGTCCGCCCTACTCCGGCAGTATGGCTACGGATATGGGCGCATAGTCGGCCGGACGGAACCGGCGCAGACCTTGAGATGCCGTCTCCGTACCGCGGTATGCGGTCGTTCCACCGAAGTTGTAGAGCCGTCCACCGACACATTCCGTCGCGCCATACCAGCTGAACGAGCCGAGCATGCGCAGCTGTTCGGGCGTGCCGTCGCCCACGGTGTAGCGAGTCACGGCAGTGCCGTCAAAGGCGTATATGCAGCCGTCGGCCACGCCGATGAAGCTGAAGTCGGTCGAGAGAGAGTCCGCCTTTTCGCACACCGTAGGCTCAAGCGCGCCGTCCTTCACAGCGTATGCCGTGTGCATCAGGTCGTCCATGAGCCATGTAGTGCCGTCGCCATCGTGCGTCACGGCCACGTCGGCCAAGTATTCGCCGTGCTCCGCCGTACCGTCAAGCGTAGCCGTGAGGTTGCCGTTGCCGTCCGTGCCGACGGTGTATGCCTCTATTGTGCCGCCCGTCACCACGTACAGCTTGCCGCCTTCGGCTGCAACGGCGAGCACATTGCCGCTGCGTTGGGCAATCAGAGTCCACGACGTGCCTGACAGATAGTATATGCCGCCGTCGCCCACGATTACCGGCGTGCCGCCGATGCACGTTCCCGCGCCCTGGCAGGGAATGTCGGCGTAGCGGTGCTCCGTGCCCGTAGCCGTCTCGTAAGCACGGAACTCATAGCTCGGTGTGGTCTGCTGGTAGCCGAGTTCGGTGTGCTCTATGATGCCTCCGCCGTAATAGATTATGTCGCCGTCGGTGAAGTGCAGTCCGGCCGACCCCTCGTTGCCAAGCTCTCCGAGGTCGTCGAACACAATGTTCTGCTTCACCCTCAGCGTGTTGACCGACGGCTCGCCTGCTATCGAGAACTTGCCTTCGGCCACGCCGTTGGCGTCGAGTATGACGTATGGATTGGCCGTGTACGTCTGTCCCTGCTTTACATACGTTATCGGCTCTTTCGTCGGCGTGGTGGCGTCGGGGTCGGTGAATGAGAACGACGGGCTGGCCGACGCGAGCTGCTGCATGGTGCTTGTAGACTCGCGTCCGTTGTAAATGTCAACATATATGCCGCCGTCCTTGTAGTATGCCGCCGTTAGCACCACTCCCGGGGCTTCGTCGTCCGCGCCTGCCGGCTGGCGCACTACGAGCTGCGTAGAGTCAGCCGCGGCCCTCGTGCCCGGCGCTTCGCCGAAGCGTATGTAGCCGATGCGCTCCTTGCCGGTAAGGTTTTTCGCCGCAATCACCTGCACGCTCTCGCCGCCCTTGCCGCCCATCTGCGACAGTTGCAGCCAGTCGGCCGACGATGTAGCCTCCCACGGCTCGCTGATTGGCACGGTGACGGCCTTCTGTTCGCCGTCAGACGACAGCTGGAACACGTCTTCATCCACAGGCGGAGGCGTAGGGCCGGGGTCGGGGTTGCCGCCGTCGTCGTCGGCACACGCGGCGAAAGCCAGCGCGGCGAGCAACGCCACGCAGATAAATGACAGTCTGCTTAACTTCTTCATAGCTGTATATGTTTTATTGGTTAATAGTTTCCAATTTGCAAATAAAGCATATTTCCTGCAACCAGCAATAACGGTTTTCCGTTATTTACACGCCCTTTCAGCACACCGCAGGCCGCCGTTGCCACACGGCTGAACGACCGAAACGCAGGCCGTCTGCAACACGCTGACAGCCAGCATGTTACTGACGGCCTTGCAAAAGGTGGCCTTTCGCCGTGCAAAAGACCATCTTTTACAGTCTAAAAGGCCACCTTTTGCAGGCCGAAAGAGGTTCATCCGCAGTTTGGGTGCATTGGCATTCGTGGTAATAGGGCCTCGAAGAGGTCCAACTATGCTTAACCGCATGTGGAGCGAAGCGGAACTTGCGGTATCCGATGGCAATCAATATCGTCCTCGAAGAGGGCGAACAGCAGGCTGCTGTTCGCCCCCTTTGGGGACGTTTGAATTGGTTTCGGCTTACCGCAAGTTCCGTTCCCTACGGTCACTCCACATGCGGTTAAGCATAGTTCGCCCCCTTCGGGGACGGGATTGGCACCTATACGTTATACACAAAAACTGCGGATGAACCCCGAAAGACGGCTGATTGGAAACCAGGCGGAAAGCATATTAGGGTTAAAGAATGAAAAAATCATGCGCGGATACCGCCATTTGGAATTTTTATTGTAAGTTTGCATGAAAATCATTCGACAGCGTGAAAACATCATCCATCGTCAACAGCACCGTCAAAATACTGCTGCCGCTCGTGTTCGGAGGGGCCATCCTGTATTGGATGTACCGCGACTTCGACTTCCGCAGCGTTGACGACATACTGCTGCACGGCATGGACTGGACGTGGATGCTGCTCTCATTCCCCTTCGGCATACTGGCGCAGATGTTCCGCGGATGGCGCTGGCGGCAGACGCTCGAGCCGCTCGGCGAACACCCGAGGACGGCCACGGCCGTGCATTCCGTATTCCTGTCTTATGCGGCCAGCCTCGTAGTGCCGCGCATAGGCGAGTTCACGCGGTGCGGAGTGCTCAAGAGATACGACGGCGTATCGTTCCCCAAGGCCCTCGGCACGGTAGTGACCGAACGCGCCATAGACATGCTGCTCATGGCCGCCGTATGCCTGCTGACGCTCTTCATGCAGATGCGCGTGTTCTCGACGTTCTTCAGCAAGACGGGCACAAGCATGGACTCCATCCTCGGCAAGTTCTCCGCCACGGGCTACCTTGTCACCGCAGCCTGCGCCGTGGCAGCCCTGCTGCTGCTCCACATACTGCTGAAAAAGCTGTCGATATATAATAAGGTGAAGGCCACCGTGGGCGGAATATGGCAGGGAGTGATGTCGCTGAAAGACGTAAGGAACGTCCCCCGGTTCATAGTCTACACCCTGGCCATCTGGCTCTGCTACTTCCTGCACTACTACCTCACGTTCTTCTGCTTCGACTTCACCGCCCACCTGGGCCTTGAGTGCGCGCTGGTAACGTTCGTAGTGGGCAGCATCGCCGTGATAGTTCCCACGCCCAACGGCGCAGGGCCGTGGCATTTCGCCGTGAAGACCATGCTCATACTCTACGGCGTGGCCGACACCGACGCGCTCTACTTCGTGCTAATAGTCCACTCCGTGCAGACCCTGCTCGTAGTGGCTCTCGGAATATACAGCTGGGCGGCATTGTCGTTCACGAAGAAAAAGTGGGAAGGTGAGAAGGTGGGAAGGTGAGAAAATCCCACGCAGCGGAGTTTTCTCACCCTCTCACCTTCTCACCCTCTCACCTTCAAACACAATAACCCTTTAAAAATTTAATAGCTATGAGTGAAATCAAAAACCTGAAACCCGAGTGCATCTGGCGCAACTTCTACGCGCTGACACAAGTTCCGCGCCCGTCGGGCCACCTCGAAAAAGTGCAGCAGTTCCTGCTCGACTTCGCCAAAAACATAGGCGTTGAGGCGTTCAAGGACGAGGCCGAGAACATCGTAATGCGCAAACCTGCCACCCCGGGCATGGAGAACCGCAAGACGGTAATACTGCAAGCGCACATGGACATGGTGCCGCAGAAGGAGAAAGACAGCACACACAACTTCGAGACCGACCCCATACAGACCTACATTGACGGCGAATGGGTCAAGGCGAAGGGCACTACCCTCGGCGCTGACGACGGCCTCGGAGTGGCCGCAATAATGGCCGTAATGGAGGCGAAAGACCTGAAGCACGGGCCTATCGAGGCGCTCATCACAGCCGACGAGGAAACCGGCATGTACGGCGCGAACGCCCTGCCGGCCGGCGAACTGGAAGGAGAAATCCTGCTCAACCTCGACACCGAGGAAGAGGGCGAACTCATAATAGGCAGCGCGGGCGGCGTTGACATCACCGCCACGCTGGAATACAAGGAGGAGGAAACCGACAAGGAGGACGTGGCCGTGCGCCTTACCGTGAAGGGACTGAAGGGCGGACACTCCGGACTTGAAATCTCGGCAGGCCGCGGAAACGCCAACAAGATGCTCGTGCGCATCGTCCGCGAGGCCATAGCCGACGACGAGGCGCGCCTCGCATCATGGCACGGAGGCAACATGCGCAACGCCATTCCGCGCGAGGCCGAGGCCGTACTCACACTGCCGAAGGAGAACAAGGCCGACCTTGAAGAGCTTGTCGCCGACTACCGCGAGACGTTTAACGAAGAGTACAAGGACATCGAAGGCAACATCGAAGTTACGCTGGAAGACGTAGAACTGCCTGCCAACGTAGTGCCGCAGGAAATACAGGACAACCTCGTTGACGCCATCTACGCGGCGCACGACGGCGTATGGCGCTACATTCCGTCAATACCAGGCATCGTGGAGACATCGTCAAACCTCGCAATCGTTGACATCGAGGGCGGCAAGGCGGCAGTGAAAATACTGGCGCGCAGCTCCAGCGAGACGAAGAAGGACGAGCTGGCAACATCGCTCGAAAGCTGTTTCAACATGGCCGGAATGAAGGTTGAGCTTAGCGGAGCTTACGGCGGATGGGACCCCAACACGAAGAGCGAGCTCATCAAGCGCATGCGCAAAATATACAACGACCTCTTCGGCAACGAGCCTACTGTACAGGTGGTGCACGCAGGACTGGAGTGCAGCATCATACTCTCCAAGTATCCGGGACTCGACATCTGTTCGTTCGGCCCGACGCTGAAGTCGCCCCACACCCCGAACGAGCGCGCCTTCTGGCCCTCGACGACGAAGTTCTGGGACTTGCTCGTCAAGACTCTTGAGGAAATCCCCGAGAAGTAACACCGCAACCCATAATCACACATTTTCCGAAAGGCCACCTTTTACGCTGTAAAAGGTGGCCTTTCAGCGTGTAAAAGAGCACGTTTTGCAAGGCGATTGACGGCATATTGCCTATGCACTGATATTCAGCGAGTTATCATACGAGAATAATATCGATTATAAAAACAACTGGCACGGCAACAGTATATCCCAACCTTTAAATATCAAAGCACACTATACAAAACACAGATAGAAAATAAACATGAAATATCTTGCCGTTTTGACAACTTTGGCATATCTTTGCACTTACATTCTATTATGGGCAACAAAAAATCACAACATACATTTATCGACCTCTTTTCTGGTTGCGGCGGCCTGTCCCTGGGATTTGAAATGGCCGGCTACCAATGCTTGTTGGCCATCGACAACTGGCAAGATGCGCTCACTACATACACATTTAACAACCCTGAGGTAAATACATTATGCGCCGACTTGTCCATAATAAACCCTCAAGACATAAAAGATGAATACGGTTTGCATGGGGTTGACGTTATAATCGGAGGACCGCCGTGCCAAGGTTTTTCCGTTGCAGGCAAAAGGGATGTCAATGACAAGCGAAACAAGCTGTACAAAAGTTTCGTGGAATTTGTCAAGGCATTTTCTCCCAAAGCATTCGTTATGGAAAACGTACCTAACATACTTAGCATGGGAAACGGCACCATCAAGGACTCCATTCTTAATGATTTTGAATGCTTAGGATACAAAGTCACTTATAAAGTGCTAACCGCATCCGATTATGGAGTACCCCAAAAGCGCCGCAGGGCAGTATTTGTAGGAATGAAAGACGGCAAAGAATATGAGTTTCCTAACATATTGACACATACACCAATAACATCAAAAGAAGCCCTTTCCGACTTGCCCGAACATTCATTGGCGGACGGTGCAGCATACGCGTCACCGCCGGAAAGCGAATATCAGAAGTCAATGAGACGCGGAAGCAAGGGAATATACAACCATGACACAACCGAGCATGAACGGAAAACAAAGGACATAATAGCACTTGTTCCTGACGGCGGTAACTACAAAGACTTGCCAGAAGAGCTGCAACATACAAGGAAAGTACACATTGCCTGGACACGCATGAACAGTCAAAAGCCAAGTATGACAATTGATACGGGACACAGGCATCATTTCCATTACCAATACAACCGCATTCCAACGGTAAGGGAATCGGCAAGGATACAATCATTCCCCGACAAATTCATATTCAAATGCAGCAAGACAAGCCAATACAAACAAGTGGGAAATGCCGTTCCGCCATTGCTGGCAAAAGCAATTGCCGTAAAATTAGAAGAATGTTTGGATAATAATAGCGACATGGACAAGAATGCGAAAGACAACCAGTCAAAGACATACATTGTGCCTGAAGAATTCTATTTCAGGCTTCACCACGTGCGCCCTAGATTCAAGAACGATGTCGAAAACGTGTTGCTTTACATTGCAAACATCTGCAACAACCTAGACGAAGCCCCAATTAAGGAGTATAATACGAATATATCCAACGCCATAAGGATGTATCCTGGCAATGAATGTGTTGCAAACAAAACCATACAAAACTGGCGAACAGAGATAGCAGCCTTATTCGGTTTCTATATAGAAGACAAAAAGGCCGGAGTTACAAAAACGGGGAATATGGCAAGGTTTCTTTCCACAAGTGGAGACCTTATACAATTTTTCAAGTTCTTTATACTTAAATTTCAATATCCGGGAGGACATATCAAGGCAAAATACGCCAAAGAGATAATAGATAAAGGCATAAAGTTCAAACCTGCCCAATACATCTTGACGCTATTGCATGAAGCCGACACGTACATAGGCAAACCGCTCGGCATCAGCAAGGCGGAAGCGACACATTGTATATTCAACGACCTGCGGGTAACACGAGACAACAGGAATGTTAGGGATGTCATAGACTTGATAACCGACAACCGCAAAAAGAAACTGAAATATGAATCGGCCGGTGATGTTATAAGGTACGCCGGAGACATCCTTGACTACATGGTATTAGCTAACATCTTAAAGGAAAGCCATAACTATTATTATCTTAACAGGGCTGAAAATGAGACCATCCTGGCACTTATAAACAGCACAGAAACATTCCAAGGCTATAACTTCGCTTATGAAAGAGACTCAAACTTACAAGAAATTTCGGCAATAGAGCCCCTATGGTTTGAATACGTAAACACCGGGCTTGACACAAGCCTATTCAAAACAGACATAAGCAATTACATCCATGACGAGGAAAACGAAACAGATTATTTGCATATAATAAAGAATAAAATAGAAGAAGTATTCCATTCATCAAGTACAAAAGAAATCGGCGATTTGGGTGAAGCCCTCATCATCGGACATGAAAAAGTACGCGTGAAGGAGGGCGGCAGGGAAGACCTGCTACACTTGATAAAGAAGATACCAACAGCTTTAGCCGTTGGATACGACATACAAAGCGTAGAATTAGACCAGCGTAAAAGGTTTATTGAAGTAAAAACCACTATCAGCAACAAGCCCATCAACTTCTATTCGTTCCACATGACACCCAACGAATGGGATACTGCAAACTCGACAAACGACAGGTATTTCGTTTACAGGCTTATGATATCGAGAAAAGAAATGACCGTATATATCCTTCAAGACCCTGTCGGTTTATACAAGAAAGACAAGATAAACATGACTCCAAGAAACGGTGCGGAAATTAGCTTCAACGTATCCGTATGTGAGAAAACAAAGCTTTTAATATGGCAAGAATGAAAGTTGTTTCGCTGTTTTGCGGTTGTGGGGGCATGGACTACGGCATGTCAGGCGGTTTCACTTATTTAGGATGCAAATATCCCAAGTTGCCGTTTGACATCATATATGCTGCGGACAACGACCCGTATTGCACGAAAATATACAATGACAACTTCCCTCACAAGTGCGTAGTGAAGGATGTCCGAGAAATAAACACTGACAACTTGCCTCGTTTCGACATTCTTACAGGAGGCTTCCCTTGTCAGTCGTTCTCAATCTCTGCACAAAACCCTCCACGCCTTGGCTATAAAGACGAAAGGGGTATGCTTTTTTTTGAAATGGTTAAGATTTTGAAAGCAAAGAAACCAAGAGCCTTTATCGCCGAAAATGTCAAGGGACTGTTGTCTGCAAACAACGGAAAAGCTTTTCCACTTATATTAAACGAATTCAGCAAAGCCGGATACAAGGTGAAGTACAAACTATTCAACACCTCCAATTACGGCATACCTCAAAAACGGGAACGTGTCATTATCGTCGGCTTCAAAGACATAGCCGACTACGAGAATTTTGACTTCCCAACACCAACAACAGTCCAAACGAAAATTGCATTGAAATCAGTATTAGACAAGAATGCAAACAAAGATGACAAATGGTTTTTCAGTGAAAAAGCCGTAAAAGGGATGTTATTGGTGAAAGATAAAATGAATAAGGGGCGAGCACAAAACATTGACGAACCATGCAATACCATAAGTGCGCATCTTGCAAAGGTCAGTCTCAACTCAACCGACCCAGTACTTAAGATTGGAGAAAGGTACAGGCGACTAACACCTGACGAATGTGCAAGAATACAGTCATTCCCAGACACATTCAACTTGACATCAGTAAGTGACTGTAGGAAATACCGAGCCATAGGCAATGCAGTCCCCCCTGTATTCATGTGGCACATAGCAAAGGCTTTGGCAAAAGTTACAGACCCTGACAATGAATATGAAACAGAGACGGTTCCACGTCTGAACCATACGGCAAAAGACATAAAACCGCAAAAGAAATCTCAACAATTAGATTTGTTTGACAGGCTATATCTGTAACTACACATCCGATATTACCCAACAATCAACAATGACCGCTCATGCCAAAGGCCACCTTTTACGCTGTAAAAGGTGGCCTTTCAGCGTGTAAAAGAGCACGTTTTGCAAGGCGATTGACGGTCTTTTGCAAGACGGCAGTCGAGCATTGGCATAACGGATTGACGCACAGTGTCTTACAAACAGACGGTTTGGCACGTGCAAACGGGCGAATTTTAGCTTGGCACGCACGCCTTGCCTTGCAGCCATCGGCCGCCTCCAAACATTCTAATTCTTCACTCTTACCTCTTAACTCTTCACTTACCATTGCACCCTTTAGGGTATAAAATAAGGTAAATTTTATAAAATTACACCCTAAAAGGTATAAAGTTTGTTTTTATTTTTGTATATTTGCGGTTGAGACCATCCAACCGTGACCTTGAATTATGGGAAATACAGACCTTACGATAGCCGCCTTCGTGAAGGACGCACGCAAGAAGTTCGGCCTTACGCAGGTAGACCTTGCCGACAAGGCCGGCGTCGGCCTGCGCTTCGTGCGCGAACTGGAGCAAGGCAAGCAGACGCTGCGCATGGACAAGATGAACCAGGTGCTGCGCCTGTTCGGCCGCCAAGTAGGGCCTGTAGAGATAATGAAAACAGACAAGTAACGAGGAACAAGCAGACAAGCAACGAGGAACAAGCAGACAAGCGATGAGAGACAGGCGAAGGATACAAGCCCCTTGTCAACTCGTTACTCGTCACTTGTTTGCTTATAGCTTGCCACCCGTCGACTAAAAACTAAGATATGAAACGGGCATTGGTTTACCTGCACGACCGCCTTGCAGGCCGTCTGACAGAAGACGAGAACGGTTTTACGTTCGAGTATGACACCGACTACCTTGCGTCCGCCGGCGCGGAGGCCGTCAGCCTTACGCTTCCGCTTACGCCGGAGCCGTACAGGGACACGGTGATGCTGCCCTTCTTCGACGGCCTCATACCCGAAGGCTGGCTGCTCGGGATAGCCGAGCGCAGCTGGAAAATAGACCAGCGCGACCGCATGTCGCTGTTGCTGGCCTGCTGCAAGGACTGCATCGGGGCGGTGAGCGTCGTCCCGGATGCCCACTCTAACCCTCCCGAAGGGAGGTAACTTAATTTGTCTTGCATCTTAAGAATATCACCTTTGAAATAAAAAATAAAGTTTGTCACCCTATAAGGCTATCCAAGCTCCCTCCCTTCGGGAGGGTTAGGGTGGGTTTATATGAAGTGCCTATACTGCTATAAAGAACTGAAAGAGGGTCAAGTAGACTACCACCCGGCCTGCGCCCGCAAGTTTTTCGGAGTGAAGAACGCGCCGAAGCTGCCATACGTGCGCGCCCAACTGGGCGACCTGGCACGCAAGGTGGTGCGCGCGCAGACCACGCTCACCGGCGTGCAGGCAAAGCTCTCGCTCGACATCGACCGTGGAGGCCGAAACCAGACAGACCGCTTCACCATCGTAGGACTGTGGGGACGATTCATCCTGAAGCCGCAGACCGACACGTACCGCGCCCTGCCCGAGCTTGAAGACCTTACCATGCACCTTGCCGAAGCGGCAAAAATCACGACCGTGCCGCACAGCCTCATCCGCTTCAGCGACGGCGAACTGTGCTACATAACGCGCCGCATAGACCGGCTGCCCGACGGCCGTAAGATACCGATGGAAGACATGTGCCAGCTAACCGGGCGGCTTACCGAATACAAATACAAGGGTTCTTACGAGCAAATCGCCAAGGCCATACGCCGCTACTCGTCAGCTCCGCAGCTCGACGTGGTGAACTTCTGGGAGGTCGTGGTGTTCTCCTGGCTCACGGGCAACGCCGACATGCACCTCAAGAACTTCTCGCTGTACAACCCGGACGGCAGCGGACACATGCTGACACCTGCCTACGACATGCTCGCAACGACGCTCGTAATGCCCGACGACACCGAGGAACTGGCGCTCACCCTCAACGGAAAGAAGCGCAAGCTGCGCAAGGCCGACTTCATACGCTCCATCACTTCGTCGGGCGTCGACGAGAAGGTAATCGACAACATGGCGCGACGCTTCGGCCGGGTGCTGCCCAAATGGTTCGACATCATCGACCGTTCGTTCCTGCCCGAGGACATGCGCCACGCCTACAAGAACCTTATTCTGCGGCGCATCATCATGCTTAAATGAGCCATAGGCATGAATTTCAAGGACGAAAGGCGGCCTGCGGCACGGCCATGCGCGGCAAAAGGCGGCAAAAGTGTTAAGCAATATTAAAACAGAAGCAGCCATGTTGTTTTTCAGATTCTTTTCAGAAAGGTTCATAATCTTTGCAACAGAAAAAGAAACAACATGAACAATAACCCTAAAAACAAGAAGATTATGAAACGGATTATCCAAAGTGCAGTAGTAGCATTAGTATGCCTCGTGGCATTTTCGGCAAGTGCATTGGCAGACAACGACAAGCCCATAAGCGTAAACCAGCTCCCGGCGACGGCGCAGCAGACCATCAAAAAGCATTTCAAGGCAAAGAAGGTGGCCCTCGCCAAGATGGAGACAGGACTGTTCGAGAAGAGCTACGACGTAGTGTTCAACAACGGAGAGAAGGTGGAGTTCGACCGTCGCGGCAACTGGACGGAGATTGACTGCAAGCTGTCTTCAGTGCCGGCAGGACTTGTTCCGGCAAAAATCGCAAGCTATGTGAAGTCGACCTATCCCGGAACGAAAATCCTCCAAATCGAGAAAGACGACAGCCAGTATGAAGTGAAACTGTCGAACAGGCTGGAAGTGACGTTCAACAAGAATTTCCAGGTAGTCGACATAGACGACTGACTGCGGTAGTCCCCTCCACGGCTTACACGCCGGGAGGGGACTACCGCCGCCCTATAATCGCAACGGCGAAGCCATACCCCACCCCAAAGCAAGGCCGCAAGCGGCTCACAACCACGACAAGACAATGAGAACCATCATAATATCACTGCTCGCCATGATGGCGACACTGCTCCCGAACGCAGCCCTCGCCAACACGGGCAGCGAAAAAGCCATACCCGTAAGCAGCCTGCCGAAAGCCGCGCTGCAGACCATCAAGACCCACATGGCTGGCCGCAAGGTGGCAATAGCCAAGATGGAGTCGGGACTGTTCACCAAGGAATACACCGTGATATTCACCAACGGCGAGAAAATAGAGTTCGACGGGCGCGGCCGATGGACAGAAGTGAAATGCAAGCGGTCGGCCGTACCGGCGTCGCTCGTGCCGCAGCCAATCGCCACGTACATACGTTCCAACTATCCCGACTGCCGCATTCTCGAAATAGAACGCGACGATGACGAGTATGAAGTGAAGCTGTCTAACTATGTAGAAGTAACGTTCGACAGCAGCTTCAACGTCATCGACATCGACTAAGCATCAGTTACGATTGCACCATATAAAGACAATTAGAACGGATGATTTGACAAAACCGCAACCCGTCGGCAACCGACGGCGTTGCAAGAGGCCACCTTTTACGCTGTAAAAGGTGGCCTTTCGCTTTGTAAAAGACCGTATTTTACAGGCCAAAAGACGACATATTGGTAACACGTTGATAGCCAGCGTATTACGCATTGGTGGCTTTATAGTGTGAAACACGCTGCTAACTGGTGCAACAGAACACCCTGAATGCACTTTTAGCGTAAACCTTATTTCCTTATGCAGGTAAGCGTTTATACCGCATAAAACCATTAAAATAAGCAAATTCAGACGCAAATATTTTGCAGTTAGGCATATAATTACGATATTTGCGTTACGTAAAGTTCGTAACGCAAATATCGTAACAGTATGGAAAACAGCAAAGACAGGGCATCGGCCAACCCCTTCCTTACATACGGATATGCAGGGCCGGAATATTTTTGCGACCGCAAGCAGGAAACCGCCGACCTGCTCTCGGCACTGCGCAACGGGCGCAACGTGACGCTGACCGCGCCGAGGCGCATGGGTAAGACAGGGCTGATAAAAAACGCTTTCCATCACACTGGGCTTGAGAATGACGGCACGGCGTGCATATACATTGACATCTTCCCCACACGCAACCTGCACGACTTCATCCAGATGTTCGGCAAGGCCGTCATAGAAGGACTGCAAACAACGGGCGAGATGGTGCTCTCGAAAATCACGCAGCTGCTCACCCACTGCCGCCCTACACTCTCGGTAGACCCCATGACGGGTACGCCGAGCCTTTCGCTGAACGTAGTGCCTACATACGAGGAGCAGACGCTTGACGAGATTTTCGCCTACATCGCCTCGTCGGGGCGCAGGTGCTACATCTCAATAGACGAGTTCCAGCAAATCACGCAGTATCCCGAACAGCAGACGGAGGCGTTGCTACGCTCGCACATACAGTTTGCCAAGAATGCAAGCTTCATCTTTTCAGGCAGCAGGCGGCATCTTATGAGCGAGATGTTCCTCTCGGCCAAACGACCGTTTTACCAAAGCACGCAGCTCATGGAGCTACGACCAATCGACCAAGAGGCTTATTACAACTTCGCCGAAGGCTTTTTCGCCCGGCGCGGAGGGCACATCGACAAAGACGCCTTCGGCATAATATACATGAAATTCTACGGGCAGACGTGGTACATACAGGCCGTGCTTAACCGCCTGTACGAGAGATGCCACGACGTTGACACGGTGGAAAAAGTCGACGCGACAATCGCCATGCTCGTAGAAGAGAACACCCCGGCTTATCAGACTTTGGCCTCGCTGCTGCCCGACAAGCAGCTGGAACTGATGAAGGCCATAGCCGCAGAAGACATCGTAGCCGCCCCGACCAACGGCGACTTTATACGCCGCCACAACCTGAAGGCGGCGAGCAGCGTAAGCAGCGCGCTGAAGGCGTTGGCCGACAAAGAACTTATATACAAGACGGAGCGCGGCTACATGGTCTACGACAGGCTGATGTCGCTGTGGCTAAGGGGGCTTTAAGCCTGTTGACGCGCCGACAACCATCATGGTTGAACACACGGAATAAAGCGAATTGCAGCACGTATCGGCCATGCAAAGAAATGCACTTGCAAGACGGTCTATATCCAGCCGTTTTCCAAAAGGTGGCCTTTTGCTTTGCGAAAGGCCACCTTTTAGCGTGTAAAAGGCCGTGTTTTGAAGCGCAAAAGATGGCCTTTTGCAACGCCGCAGACGGACGCTTGGCAATGCGTTGACTGTCAGCGGATTATGATTTAGCCACGCATAAAGGCAAATAATTTGGCGTTTTGTGGGATTTTTTATAATTTTGCCGACCGAAAGCAAACAAGACATAATATGATGACAGCTAACGAAATCCGTGAATCTTTCAAGCGTTTTTTCGAAGAGAAAGGACACAAGATAGTGCCGTCGGCACCAATGGTGGTGAAGGACGACCCCACGCTGATGTTCACCAACGCGGGCATGAACCAGTGGAAGGATATTATATTAGGTACGCGCGACCCCGAACCGCGCCGCCGCGCCGACTCGCAGAAGTGCCTGCGAGTGAGCGGAAAGCACAACGACCTTGAGGAGGTGGGCCACGACACGTACCACCACACCATGTTCGAGATGCTGGGCAACTGGAGCTTCGGCGACTACTTCAAGGAAGGAGCGATTGACATGGCCTGGGAATACCTTGTAGACGTGCTCCATCTTGACCCGAAAGACCTGTACGTAACGGTGTTTGAAGGCTCGCCCGAGGAGAACCTTGAGCGCGACGACGAGGCCGCCCGCTACTGGGCGAAGCACGTTCCGGCCGACCATATAATCAACGGCAGCAAGCACGACAACTTCTGGGAGATGGGCGACACAGGGCCCTGCGGACCATGTTCGGAAATCCACCTCGACTCGCGCACACCTGAAGAGAAGACCAAAGTGCCCGGACGCGAGCTGGTGAACAAGGACGACCCGCAGGTGATTGAAATCTGGAACCTCGTCTTCATGCAGTATAACCGCAAGGCGGACGGCTCGCTCGAAAAGCTGTCGATGAACGTCATCGACACCGGAATGGGCTTCGAGCGTCTTGTAAGGGCGCTGCAAGGCAAGCACTCAAACTACGATACCGACATATTCCAGCCCGTAATCAAGGAGATATCGCGCCTCTCGGGCAAGCAGTACGGGCAGGACGAACAGACGGACGTTGCAATGCGCGTCGTTGCCGACCACCTGCGCGCCGTCGCTTTCTCAATAGCCGACGGCCAGCTGCCCGGCAACGCCAAGGCCGGATACGTAATACGCCGCATCCTGCGCCGCGCAGTGCGCTACGCATATACCTTCCTCGGACAGAAGGACGCGTTCCTCTTCCGCCTCGTTCCGACGCTCGTCAGCGAGATGGGTGCAGCATACCCCGAGCTTGAAGCACAGCGCGAGCTGATTATGAGAGTGATGAAGGAGGAGGAAGACTCCTTCCTGCGCACGCTCTCAAACGGCATCAACATGCTAAACGAGGCCATGGACGAGGTGAAGAAGGCTGGCAAGAGCGAGCTTGACGGCGCAAAGGCATTCCGCCTGTTCGACACTTACGGCTTCCCGCTCGACCTTACCGAACTTATATGCCGCGAAAACGGGCTTACCGTTGACGAGAAGCAGTTTGACGAAGAGATGCAGAAGCAGAAGGCAAGGGCACGCAACGCCGCCGCCGTTGAGAACAGCGACTGGGTAGAATTGCGCCAAGGCGAGCAGACATTCGTTGGCTACGACTACACCGAATACGAGTGCCACATACTCCGCTACCGCAAGGTGACGCAGAAGAAATCGACCTTCTACGAGCTTGTGCTCGACAACACGCCCTTCTACGGGGAAATGGGCGGACAGGTAGGCGACTGCGGCGTGCTGGTAAGCGAGAACGAGACGGTTGACATAATCGATACGAAACGCGAGAACAACCAGTCTGTACACATAGTGAAAGCACTGCCCAAGCAGCCCGAAGCCGACTTCATGGCATGCGTTGACACCGACAAGCGCGAGGCAAGCGCGGCCAACCACACGGCCACCCACCTGCTCGACTATGCGCTGAAGCAGGTGCTCGGCGACCACGTAGAGCAGAAAGGCTCTTATGTTTCGCCAGATACGCTGCGCTTCGACTTCTCCCATTTCCAGAAGGTTACTGACGAGGAAATACGCCAGGTGGAGCGTATCGTCAACGACATGATACGCCAGGACATCCCTCTTGACGAACACCGCGACCTGCCTTTGGCCGAAGCCAAGAAGATGGGAGCCATCGCATTGTTCGGCGAGAAGTACGGCGACAAGGTGCGCGTGGTGCGCTTCGGCCCGAGCGTCGAGTTCTGCGGCGGCATCCATGCACAGTCAACCGGCCGCATAGGCATGCTCAAAATCATATCTGAGAGCAGCGTGGCGGCAGGCGTGCGCCGTATAGAGGCTAAGACGGGAAAGGAATGCGAGGAGCTGCTTTACCATCTTGAAGACGTGACAAGGGCGGTATCGGCATTGTTCAACAACGCCAAAGACCTGAATGGCGTCATCGAAAAATACATCGAGGAGCACGACTCCATGCGTAAGCGCATAGAGCAATATCAGGCCGAAGCCGTAGAACGCACCAAGGAAAAGCTGCTGTCGCAGGCACGCATGGTGAACGGCGTGAAGGTCGTTACAGCCGTAATGCCCATGAAGCAAGACATGGCCAAGGACCTTGCGTTCAAAGTCCGTGCCGCAAGTCAGGAGCATCTGCTGTGCGTCATAGGCAGCGTTTTCGAAGGAAGGCCTACACTTAGCGTGATGATTAGCGACGACCTCGTGGCCGACCACGGACTGAACGCCGGCCAGATGGTACGCGAGGCGGCCAAGCTAATCCAGGGCGGAGGCGGCGGACAACCGCATTTCGCCACCGCAGGAGGCAAGAACGCCGACGGGCTTTCAGCCGCGGTGGACAAGGTTGTGGAGCTTGCCAACCTTTGAAAAGCGAAGAGTGAAGAGCGAATAGTGAAGAATCGAGAAATAGAGAGTGGAAAATCCGATGCGCAGGCACGGGTTTTCCACTCTTTGTTTTTGCCCCTTACTTTTTACAACCGAACAAGCACGAAATACTACCAAACAAGCACGCAACCGCGCATAGTACTCCATGCAGCCGTCCGTGGGGCTTGCTTTTGTCGCAATATAAAGTTATCTTTGCATTGTAGACACGGGCTATTGAAAACGATGAAAGGGCGTAAACCACTAAAGCAATACAGCGGCAAGGTTGAAATCGGCTCTGCGATAAAGGACAGGTTGCAGGCTTCAAGGCACTCTGTCGTATGGCTTGCCACGCAACTGGAATGCAGCCGCACCAATGTTTACAAGATATTCGGAAAGAAGTCGATTGGGACGGAGGAACTTTTCAAGATTTCCGAGGTGCTGAAATACGACTTTTTCAAAATCTACAGCAACAAACTGGACTACAAGAAATAGCTAGAGATTTCTTAAACTTTCACATGACAACCGACACATTAACACGGAGTGCTTGCAGGGCGGAAGCCTGGCAGGCACTCCTTTTATGCCCTTGCACAGGCGTTGGGCGGCAGGGCGCGATGCAAAAGGGCACCTTTCGCATCGCGAAAGGTGCCCTTTTAGCGTGTAAAAGACGGTCTTTTGCACGGCAATTCATGGCCTTTTGCATCGCAGGTCACACCACACATCATCCGCACCGCTTGGCACATGGAACTTGACCTGCATGCAACGCCTGTAAAATCAGGTATTTACAGGCGTCATGGACGAGAGCATCCTATTGAAAACATCAGGCGTTACAATGCGTCCTTTGGGAGTCCTCACTGTGGGGAATGAGGCAAAATATTCGTCGCTTGACACTTGCCATGAGTGCCATTCCACATTTACCGAACGCCCTATGACGCCGTCAATGCGCCTTGCATGCCGTGGGCTTACCACCGAAAGCAGCCTTTTGCCGTCTTTCATCGCCACGGCCAGCACGAGCCTCTGCCGCCTACGCGCCTTCACGGAGGCCGACTTCGCCATGCCGTCAACCTTTGCCGACACGCTGACGCTCCATCCGTCGGCGTTTATGCGGCGCATCTCGCGGCGGAAGACGACACCGTGCGGCGACGTGTCTTTCAACCTGTTTGACACAATGTAAAGGTGAATCATCTCGTGCAGCAGCACGTTCTTGAACGCCGTCTCGTCGGCGTCATAGTAGTTGCTTATGCGTATTGCATAGCCGCATGGTTGCTTCGACAGCAACTTCCGCCTGTACTTCCATGTCAGCGAGCCAAGGCGCGTGCGCGATTTGCCCACCGCCAGCACTGGTACTGGCAGCCTGCCGTCAAAATACTCTTGGTTGAACAACGTGAACCAAGCCGAAAGTATGTCAGTGTTTAGCTGCATAATTGTAAAAGAGAAAAGGTAAAAAGGTAAAAGGGTAAAAAGGTAAAACAATAGACTTGGCTGTTTAACAGTTTTACCTTTTTACCCTTTTACCTTTTTACCTTTCAATATTCCTGCCTTGCGGAGATGGCCTGCATGATTTGCGCTTCTATCTCCTCGCACAGTTCGGGGTTATCTTTCAGCAGCGTCTTGGTGGCGTCACGTCCCTGGGCGAGCCTGCTTCCCTGGTAAGAGAACCACGACCCGCTCTTCTGTATGATGTCATACTCGACGCCGAGGTCGACCAGTTCGCCCACCTTCGATATGCCCTCGCCGAACGTGATTTCGAATTCGGCCTTGCGGAAGGGCGGCGCCACCTTGTTCTTCACTACCTTTACACGCACCTGGTTGCCTATCACCCTGTCGCCGTCCTTGATGCCCGTCACCTTGCGTATGTCCAGACGGACGCTCGCGTAGAACTTAAGCGCGTTGCCGCCGGTGGTCGTCTCGGGATTGCCGAACATCACACCGATTTTCTCGCGCAGCTGGTTGATGAATATGCAAGTGGTGTTTGTCTTGCTCACCGTCGACGTGAGCTTGCGCAAAGCCTGGCTCATGAGGCGCGCCTGCAGGCCTACATTGTTGTCGCCCATGTCGCCTTCGATTTCCTTTTTCGGCGTAAGGGCGGCCACGGAGTCAACCACAAGAATGTCGATGGCCGACGAACGGATTAGCTGGTCGGCTATCTCAAGAGCCTGTTCGCCGTTGTCGGGCTGCGATATAAGCAGGTTCTCCACGTCAACGCCGAGTTTCGCCGCATAGAAACGGTCGAAGGCATGCTCCGCGTCGATGAAGGCCGCAATGCCGCCAGACTTCTGCGCTTCGGCTATTGCATGTATAGCGAGCGTCGTCTTGCCGCTGCTTTCAGGACCGTATATTTCAATAATCCTGCCGCGCGGATAACCGCCCACGCCCAATGCGGCGTTAAGGCCGATGCTGCCGGTAGATATTACCTCTACCGCCTCTATGTTGTCGTCGCCCAGTTTCATGATTGAACCTTTGCCGAAGTCTTTTTCTATCTTCGCCATCGCGGCCTGGAGAGCCTTCAGTTTGCCTTCCTGCAAGCCCATGTCAGCCGCATTTTCCTTGTCTTTTGCCATATTGTCTTACTGTTTATTTAACTGTATAATTCAATGGTTTGGTAACATACGTGTCTTTTGGAGTACACTTCACGAACGGCAACACGCCCGACATGACCTCCCTCAAATAGCCGTTGCGCTTGCAGTACTTCTCGAACGTGTCGGTGCGGAAGTCGAAGTCGTGCCGCCAAAGGAAACCAGGACGACCGTAAACGTGCGTCAAGTCCTGTATATGTTCGTTCGACTTGATGTCGCTTTCTGCTTTCCCGTCTGCCGACAAGGCGCAGATGTTAGCCTTGGATGGCACTATGAGCAATGTACCATGCCGCCTTGCATACTCCGTCAGCGAGCCGAACACGTTGTCGTAGCACTGCTCCACCTTGTCAAGGCAGAAGTTCTTGTAGTCGGAGTCGCCAAGATTCTGCACCGGGCGGACCTGCAATACGTCGACCTTAAGTCCCTCGAGCACCTTAGGAAACAATGCAAGCTCTTCCACATTGTCCTCGTTCACGGTGTAGTTGATACGCAACGAGAAGTCCGGATGCCGCGACTTGACCTGCCTTATGCCGTCAAGCAGCGCGAGAAACTTGTCAAACCGTGCATGCTGCATCAGGTATTCATACGTCGGCCGGGTAAGTCCGTGGACTGAAAGTATCAGCTCGTCCAGCCCAGCATCAACCAGTTCGTCCAGCTTCTCGCCGTCAAGCAGGTTGCCGTTGGTGGTCAACGACACGTTGGGTACGCCCTTCTCTTTGGCCAAACGGACAAGTTCCGGCAGGTGAGGGTAAAGCGTAGGCTCCGCGCCGCAACCTATCTGGAGGCGCAACACACGGTGAAACACCGAGTCGGCCATGGCCTTGTAGTCGTCGAGCGACAATTGCGAACGGTCTGGCAGCCTGTGGCTCTCGCCGCTGAAGTAGCACATACGGCACTTCAGGTTGCACGCTTGGGTGGGGTCGAGGAACAGTCCGAGGTATCGTTTTTTCGCCAAATAGAACGCCAACACGCCCAAATGTTTGACCCTTGAGCTGCGAACACGGCTAAAAGCCTTAAGCAGAGGGTAAAAGGTATTCATCCTTTTGTCTTTTTTCAAGAGGGAAGGAGTAAGTTCTTAGGAGAGAAGGAGTAAGAAGTAAAGGAGTAAGTAGAAATGCGTCACGGCTCATCTCTACATGCCATTTTTATGCACTTATGGCATATCTACTTACTCCTTCCCTCCTTACTTTTTACTACTTCTCTCCTTACTCCTTGTTACTTCAATTCCAATCAGTCAAGCTCCAGGTCGCCGTCGAACACCTCGTGCCAAGGCAGACCCTGCTTGTTGAGCTGCTCCATGAACGGGTCTGGGTCAAATTCCTCGACGTTCCACACGCCGGGCTTGCGCCACAGGCCCTTGAAGAACATCATCGCGCCTATCATCGCAGGCACACCCGTGGTGTAGCTTACGCCCTGCATGCCCGTCTCCTTGTACGCTTCCTGATGCTTGCAGTTGTTATATATATAATAGGTGCGCTCGCGTCCGTCCTTCAGTCCGCGTATGCGGCAGCCTATGCTGGTCTCGCCGTCGTAGTTCTCGCCGAGGTCCTGCGGATTGGGAAGCACGGCCTTGAGGAACTGCAAGGGCACGATTTTCACCTTGACGGTCTTTCCCGAACCATCGGCCAGCGGCGCTTCGTACTCCATTTCGTCGATACGCGACATGCCGATGTTCTGTATAACGTCAAGGTAAGTGAGGTATTGCTGGCCGAATGTCATCCAGAAACGCGCCTGCTTGATGGTCGGATAGTTCTTCACAAGGCTTTCAAGCTCCTCGTGGTGCATGAGGTAACTCTCGCGCGGACCTATGTTTGGATATGTCAGGGGCTTGTGAACGGCAAGCGGTTCGGTCTCCAACCACTGTCCGTCCTTGTAGTAAAGACCCTTCTGGGTGATTTCGCGTATGTTGATTTCAGGGTTGAAGTTGGTTGCGAAAGCCTTGTGGTGGTTGCCGGCGTTGCAGTCAACTATGTCGAGATACTGTATTTCGTCGAAGTGGTGTTTTGCCGCATAAGCGGTGTAAATGCCGCTCACGCCGGGGTCGAAGCCGCATCCCAGTATTGCGGTAAGTCCTGCCTGCTCGAACTTGTCCTTGTAAGCCCACTGCCAGGAGTACTCGAAGTGAGCCTCGTCCTTCGGCTCGTAGTTGGCCGTGTCGAGGTAGTTGCAGCCGCAGGCGAGGCACGCGTCCATGATGGTAAGGTCTTGGTAAGGCAGCGCGAGGTTGACTACCAGCTCGGGCTTGTAGTCGTTGAAGAGCGCCTTAAGCTGCTCCACGTCGTCCGCATCCACCTGCGCCGTGCGTATGGGCATGTCAATTCCGGCCTTGTGGATGGCATCGACTATCTGGTCGCACTTCTCCTTGCGGCGGCTTGCTATCATGAATTCGGTGAACACGTCGGCGTTCTTGGCTATTTTGAACGCCGCTACGGTGGCAACGCCACCTGCGCCAATCATCAATACTTTTCCCATTGTCGTGATATTGTTATTATATTGTTTGTTTTCTTTTGGTAACGGGTAGACTGGGAGTTCGGGGAGAACTGGGAAGGCTGGGATTACGAACAAGAAAACGCTTGCGGTCTCACCTTCTCACCTTTCCACCGTCTCACTCCTCCTTCAGCTCTTCCGCGCGTATGCCGAGGGCGCTCATGAGCGAGTAGCCGAGGATTTCCTGGCGGAAGTTGCCTCCCGGCATGGGCTGCATGGCGAATACGGTTATGCGCTTGTCGTCGTCCGCGCGGCGCAGGGTATGCCGCACCGCGTCATACATCTCGCCGTCGTCGGGCACTACCATGATGCGCTTCACCTCCTTGCGGCTGCACGCGGCGGCCAGCACTTCGCACACAAGGTCGTCCTTGCTCACCATGCTTTCCACGGCCAGTGAGCTGATGGTGAACTCGCCGAGGTTGTCCTTGAACGCCTTGCCGTCAAGCTCCGTGCCGTACTGTGACGGCTTGAAGTTGTCCATACGGCCGTGAGCCTTGTCGTGTATGAGCACCACCTGCGTCTGTTCCTCGCCTTCGCGCACTCCGCCGTCGAGGGCCACGCAGTCGAGCCACCGCGCCATGTCGGCCTGCGGTATGCGGCGCATGAGCATGCGCTCGAAGTTGACTATAAGGTCGAACGCCACACGGTCCACGTGGTCGGCGTCGGCTATTATGATGTTCTCGCACCACTGTGTGGCGGTTGTCCAGTCGCTGTTCATGTATGCAAACTTACTAATTTTCCGCCTAACAAACGAACGTTTGCCGCAAAAAGCGGAAATTATTGCCGCGCACCCGGCGGCCGACCGCGAAACGGCCTGCTGCCGGGCACTTTCCAAAAGACGGCCTTTTAGCGTGCAAAAGGCCGTCTTTTACACGGCAAAAGGCCACCTTTCACAACGTAAAAGGTGGCCTTTGGGGAAAATGTAAAATTAAAAATGAAAAATTAATAATCCGCTTTGCGTCCTACGGCCTGCGCCAAGACGCGTCACGGCGTCATTTCACCAATACTTTCTTCGTAGTGCCGTCTTCCAGGCGGATGATGTTGATGCCCTTCTGCTTGGTGCCGATGCGCTGTCCGCCGAGGTTGTATATGCCGGTAACTTTCAGGTCGGCCTTGCCGCCGTCAACGCCCTCTATGCCCGACTCATCGCTACAGGTGAACATTATTACGATTTGCCCGTTCTGCTCGCCTGCGGCATTCTCAACAACGCCTGCCGGTATAACCATGTAGTAGCTCTGGCCAACCTCGGGCTTGAACGTCTGGGTGAACATGTCATAGTCGGCCGCCCATACGCGCAGGGTGTTCTTGTCGTCACCCGTAGTGGCATACCATGCGTCGTCAGGCTCTATGGTCTGGCCGCTCACGAGAGCGCCTACGCGGAGGCTCGCCTCCGGGTTATTCTCAACAATTGTTACCTGCTCGGCGAACGTGATGTCGAAGCTCATGTCCACCCAGTCGTCGCTGCTTACGGTTGCACCGTCCTCCGGGTTGGTCGATACAGGCTCGAACACGCCCTTGTCGCTCTCTACGATGTCGAAGTACGTATCCCATCCGGCATCCTCATAAGAAGCGGTAGCGCCCTTGGGTACGGTTATCGATGTTGCAGGAACGTTGTAGAACGGGCTGTCATAGTCTTCATACACATCGTCAATGACCGGGGCTTCCGCGCCGAGGCAGGTTATTGACGTGAGGCTCGTGTTGCCATGAAAGGCGTGGTTGTAGATGGTCTTCACGCTGGAGGGGATTACGAGCGATGTCATCTGCAAGCATCCGGCAAACGTTCCGTCGCCGACGTCAACCAAGTTTTCAGGCAATGTCACTTCTTTCAGGTTCGTAGACGCGAAGCCCTGCTCGCCTATGAACAGGAGGCTTGACGGGAAATTGATTTCCTCGAGCGAGCACTGGCAGAACGCGTAAGCGTCAATGGCGAGGAAACCGTCGGGCAGCGTAACCTTCTTTATTTCGCTTCCCCAGAACGCTCCGCCGTTGATGCCGATACATTTGTTGTTTACATTGACCTCCGTCACGCCCTTCTGCGGTATGGCATAGAGCAGGCTGTTGTCGGCAGAATACAGCACTCCGTTTACCATGTGGAAGCTCTTGTTGCCCTCGTCAATGGTCAGGTTGGTGACACCGCTTAACGCGATGACGCTTGTTCCAAGCTCCTCAACGGCGGCAGGGATGTTCAGCGACGTAAGCGACGTACACCCGAGAAACGCCTCGTCGCCGATGGCTGTAACAGCCGAAGGCATATCTACCTGCTTCAACGCGGCGCACTCGTAGAACATGCCCGCGCCTACGGCCTTGAGGCTTGACGGCAGCTTGACGCTCTCGAGCTGTGCGCAGTTCATGAACAGATTGTCGCCCACCTCCTCAAGGCTCTCTGGCAGTGTAGCCGATGTCAGTGCGCATTTGTAGAACATCGAGCTGCCGAGCTTCTTCAAACCCTCGTGAAACGTTATCGAGGCAAGGTTGTAGCACGTGAAAAAGGCATCGTCACCTATTTCCTCGACCGAGGCCGGGATGGTTATCTCCGTAATATTGGTCGAGCCGAAGGCATAGCCGCCGATGTATTTAAGGCCGTCGGGCAAGTCTATGCTTGTCAGCGGACAACGGTAAAAGCCTCCATACTCTATGCGTTCAATCGTTTCAGGCAATGTGACCGATGTCAAATCACTCCACTCAAAAGCGTCTTCGCCGATGGCGGTCACGGTGTACGTAGTGCCGTTGTTCTCGACGGTTGACGGCACGTTGCACGTCTCAATCTCGTAAGGAGCGTCTGCTACCTCGACCGTTTTCTCGCCCGTCACGCGGTAAGTAAGGCCGTCAGGCGTTTCAAATGTTTCTTGCGCGCTTGCCGACAAACAGGCAAACAGCAGACATGGGAGTAAAAACTTCTTCATGCTTGTAACAAGGTTTAGGTTCTGATGGTAAGACATTGTAAACTCATGGCAGGCCGCACGGCACCAGAACCTAATTAAAATGCCAGTGCAACTCGTCGTGTTGGTAAAGGTAGGTAGATTTTTATGAAAAATTTACCCCCCCCCGAATTATTTAGAAAGATTAACCAAACAAACCATGGTTTAACAGTAATTATACATCAAAAGCTGATTTTCCACACAATCACAGTGCAACCGGCAAGGCGCTGAAAGCGGCAAAATGTCACATGGGAAATGTACGGTTTTTTGGCGAAAACAGAACGGCTGCAAGGGCCGAAGCCGCCACTTTTGACATGCTTTACGGTCGACCGACGTGCAAAAGGCCATCTCCGGCGTTGCAAAAGGTGGCCTTTTGCAACGAGAAAGACGGTCTTTTGCAACGCCGAAAACCGCCAATGGGCGTGCGAACGACGGCCTTTCAGCCCCGTTTTTGCCGTTTTCGGCCTGTTTTCAAGCCGTTTTCGTTGCACATGTCGCCAAGTTTTCAGTTCAACACCGTACATATCAAGCAGTTACGTTTGCACACTTCTCCTTGGCTTATTTCCGCCCGAAGGCTTTTCATTGCGCAGCGGCGGCCTTCCTGAAGCGTCAACATAAATCACAATGTAAGCGCAGACGCGTTTATGCTGACAAATGTATCCATGCCATGCAGGCTATAAACAGACATGCGTTTTACATACTTTAATTATACTCTTTAAGGTATAAAATAATATAATTTTACCATAATTACACCCGTAAAGGTATAATTTTACTTGCATTTAATAAAATCATGCAGTTTTTTCCATGCTAAGACAGCTATTATTTGCTCGCCTTTCGCTATCTTTGCTTCGCGAAGATAGGATGCGGCTCGGCAATGCAAAACTGAAAAACTGCGTTTTTCGTTTGCCATTGCGCTCGCCTTTCGCTATCTTTGCACATAATTACCTTACAAAAAACGACGTTACCATGAAAGCAACATCCATATCAGCCTGCATAATAGTGGCCGCCACGCTGGCAGCCTGCAACGACGAAGCGTTTACGGACAACTTCATGAAGGACGTGCCGCAGGTGCTCCTGACTGAAGCCGACAGCTGCGCGACAGTAAGCTTCGACGCAGCCAACTGGGGCGTGTTAAGGTGCTACAGCCTGCACGGCGGCATGGAGACGACGGCCACATCGCCAAGCGGCGAACCGCAGGAGCTGCCCTGGGGCATTGGCGAAATGGGCTTGTTGAGCTACGGCGACCGCTTCCTCGACTTCGGATTGGAAAAGGCCGACAGCCGCAGCCTGCGCCTTACGCTGCGCGAAAACCTGTATGACGAGCCGGTGAGGATGTACATCGAGGTGGGCAACAATTACGAGACGCGCACGCTCGAACCGCTGCTCATGCCCACGCCGAAGTATGCCGTCGACAGCGTTGTCTACGACTGGGACAAGTTCAACGTGACAAGCAACGGCGAACAGCTCGACTTGGTTAACATCGTTGAAATAGACAACACAGGCGGCACACGGCCTTTGACCGTCGCAGTGTTTCCGTACAAGTATTCCAAACGCGAAATAATGTTCTACTCTTCAGACGGGAACTGGGTAGAACAAAACTACCGCCGCGTATTCGGCAGCCCGCTGCCTGAAATGGAAATACCCGACATCGTGGACGGACAGGCGGCCATGCTGGGCGCGAAAGCCGTTTTCGGGGTGCAGCATCAGGAAGCGGCCAGCAGCCAGGACGAGGGCTTTTACGTTGAAATCACCGCCGAAGCCGGCACGAAACGCGAACTTGAAGTATATAATTACGTGTACTCCTACTACGTGCCTTACACGGTGTACGCCTCTTGCCAGTGGTCGGACCGGCGGCGTGTGTTCAGCGGCATGATGACGTGCAGCAACCACAAAGGCTACTTCTTATTTGAACGCAAGCAGACGGAGGGCGGCGATGAATAGGCTTCTGATTGCCCTTGCCGCCACGGCGGCGCTGCTCTCCCACCCCACGCGGTCGCTCGCCGACGGAGCGGACAGCCTCTCGCGCAAGCCGACCCACTACATAGGCGTGGGCGTAACGCCGTCATACGTGTTCCCGACAAACTCATTCCTCAAGGGCACGAACGCCAAAGGAAAGGCCATAAGTACAGCGTTCTCGGCCAATGCGAGGTACGGTTTCCGCTTCGGACGCGGCACACGGCTCGGCCGCCTCTACCCCAACGCCGTGCAGGGCATCGGCATCAGCTACAACACATTCTTTAATAATGGCGAGCTTGGCAGCCCCGTTGCCGTGTACATATACCAGACATCGCGCATCGCACGGCTGTCAGGCAGGCTCTCGCTGGACTACGAATGGAACTTCGGAGCGGCCTTCGGATGGAAGAAATACGACGAAGACACCAACCACTACAACACCGCCATAGGCTCAACTGTCAACGCATACATGGGCGTAGGGCTGCTGCTCGACTGGCGCATCGCGCCCGGCACCAGCCTTACCGCCGGCGTAACGGCCGCCCACTACTCCAACGGCAACACGGCATACCCCAACGCCGGGGTGAACACCGTGGGCGCATCGGTAGGCATTACGCGCACCATCGGCGGCGACAAGGACGGCGGACGCTGGGACGACACGCCGCCGACCGCAGGGCAAGAGCCCTTCAAGCGGCACGTGAGCTACGACATCACGGCCTACTGGGCGATGCGCAAGAGGGCGGTATATCCGGCCGACGGCACGCCGGGCATGGCTCCGGGGTCGTTCGCCGTGGCAGGACTCAACTTCACGCCGCTGTACAACTTCAACAAATACCTGCGCGCCGGACTGTCGCTTGACATGCAGTATGACGAGAGCGCGAACCTTGCCGACTATGTGGCTGGCGACGGCACGGTGGACGACGACGTTAAGTTTTACCGCCAGCCGTTCATCGAACGCATATCCGTCGGCCTCTCGGCAAGGGTGGAACTGGTCATGCCCATCTTCTCAATCGACGTGGGCGTGGGCCGCAACATCATCTACAAGGGCAACGACACCGACTCTTTCTACCAAATACTCGCCCTTAAGGCCGACCTGACGCGCAACCTTTTCCTGCACGTAGGCTACGAGCTTAACAAATTCAAAGACCCCAACAACCTGATGTTCGGCGTAGGAGTAAGGCTGAACAACAGGCGGTGAAGAGGCATAAATGGTATTTGCCACATTCTACAACGATGCCTGCGTTACGTAAAGTCCGTAACGCAGGCATCGCAATATTATGCAAACCAACAAACATCAATACCTTTAATTACCCATTTTACACGTTCTTTTGCAAAGCCGAAGCAGGCACTTCCCAAAATCACAATTATTGGGTATTGCCCGTAATGGCGCGTTTCCGTACTTTTGCAGGTGTCATAACGTTTTACGGAATGCAGACCACGAAGGACTATATAAGGCAAAACCTGCTGCGCGCCGCCGAGGATTTATTCCACGAGCGGGGCTACATCGGCGTGTCGATGCGTGCCGTTGCGGCGCGTTCGGGCGTGGGGTTGAGCAACATATACAACTATTTCAGGAGCAAGGACGCCCTCTTCCGCGCCGTCGTGGCACCCGCCATGCACGGCCTCGAACGAATGCTCGACGAGCATCACGGCCACGACGGGCACGACATTATGAGCATGTGCAGAGACGAATATTACGCTTTTCTCGTTGACGAGTACACCAACTACATCAACCGCAACCGCCGCCTGCTGGCAATATTGCTACTGAAGGCGCGCGGCTCGTCGCTCGACGGCTACAAGGCCGGCTTCACCCGGCATGCCACTGAGACTGTGAAGGCGTACTTCGCGGAGATGAAGCGGCGGCATCCGCAACTGCAAACGGACATATCCGACTTCTCAATACAGGTGCATTCGGTGTGGATTTTCAGCATGTTCGAGGAGATATTGACGCGCGGCGTCAGTCCGGGTGACGTGCCGCGTGTGGTAGGCGAATACATGACAATCGAGATTTCAGGATGGAGAGAGCTTATGAAAATATAAGCTCTCTCTTTTTTTTGAACATTGTCAGGATATGTTCGTTTTAGCCGCAGGGAGCGTTTTCAGACATGCAAGACGGCAGTCTTGTAACCTATTGATAGTCAACAAGTTGCCAATATACCGTCTTTCAGCCTGCAAAAGGTGGCTTTTTAGGCGGTGAAAGACGGCCTTTCGGAAGGTAAAAGACCACCTTTCAGAAAACAGCATGGCAAGGACAAGGTAAGAAATGGCTGCCAACCGCCCGCCGACAGGCGTCGTCCGCAAACATCATATAAGGAATATCAGGTCCATCCGGCCTATCTATCAACCAAACAACAATAAAGAAAATGAAAACATTAAAAAGACTTCAAGGCTACATGGGGCGGCGCAAGGCGCTGCTGCCATTGGCCGTCGGGCTGTCCGCCTTGGGCGGACTGACGGGCTTCGCGCCATTCGTATTCATCTGGCTCATCGTGAAAGAGCTTCTTACCGGCGGTTCGCCCGGGGCTTCGCAGCAATTGACGTGCTACGCATTCTGGGCGTCAGGCACGGCCGTGGGCGGCGTAGTGCTGTACTTCGGTGCGCTGATGTGCTCGCACCTGGCCGCGTTCCGCGTAGAGAGCAACATACGCAAGAGCGCCATGCGGCGCATAGTCAAAATGCCGCTCGGCTTCTTCGACGCGAACACGAGCGGCAAAATACGCAAAATCATCGACGACAACGCTGGCATAACCCATTCGTTCCTGGCCCACCAACTGCCCGACATGGCCGGCACCGCGCTCGTCCCCTTGCTGGCCGTTGCGCTCATTGCCGTGTTCGACTGGCGGCTTGGCCTGGCCTGCCTCGTGCCCGTGTTCACGGCGATGGGCATCATTGCGTACACCATGAACACACGCGGCAGAGCCTTCATGCGCGAGTACATGACCCTGCTCGAACAGATGAACACCGAGGCTGTGGAGTATGTGCGCGGCATACCTGTGGTAAAGGTGTTCCAGCAGACAGTCTTCTCGTTCAAGAACTTCTACCGCACCATAATGCAATACAACAAGACCGCCACGCATTACACCCTCCTATGGCAACGCCCCATGACGCTCTACACGGTCATAATCAACAGCTTCGCATACCTGCTTGTGCCCGTTGCAATCATCCTTACGGGCATGGGCGAGGGGCTTGGCGCGGTAATGCTGAACCTCATCTTGTTCGTACTCGTAACGCCGGTGTTCTCCGAATGCGTGATGAAGAGCATGTACATAGGCCAGGCTTTCGGCCAGGCCGACGAGGCTGTACGCCGGCTTGACGCGCTCACGGCGTACCCAGAGCTGAAGGAAACGGCTGCGCCAAAAGTGCCAAAGGCGTTTGACATTACGTTTAATGGTGTAACATTCGCCTATCCCGGCACTGATGCCGACGTGCTGAAAGATGTCACATTTACGGTAAAGCAAGGGCAAAGAGTTGCCCTCGTGGGTGCTTCTGGCAGCGGAAAGACCACCATCGCACGTCTTGTTCCGCGCTTTTACGACGTAAAGTCGGGTTCGGTGAAGATTGGAGGAATAGACGTACGCGACATCAGCCACGACTGCCTGATGCGCACTGTGTCGTTCGTGTTCCAAAATCCGCAGCTCATGAAGGCGTCCATCCTTGAGAACATACGCTACGGCAAGCCCGAAGCCACGCTGGAAGAGGTAGGCCGAGCCGTCGACATGGCGCAGTGCCGCGACATCATAGACCGACTGCCCTATGGGCTTGACACCGTAATCGGCACCGAGGGTACATACCTCTCGGGCGGCGAACGACAACGCATCGCCCTGGCGAGGGCGTTCCTGAAGGATGCGCCCGTAATCGTCCTGGACGAGGCCACGGCCTTTGCCGACCCCGAGAACGAGCACCTCGTGCAGGTCGCCCTGCGCCGACTGACGCGCGGAAAGACCGTTATTACGATAGCGCACCGCCTAAACAGCGTGGCCGATGCCGACGAGATAATAGTCATGGACGGTGGACGCATAGCCGAACGAGGCACGCATGATGCCCTGCTCTGCCGTAAAGGTATATATTATAACAGGTGGAACGAATACTGCGAGGCCGTAAAATGGACGATAGGCAAGTCTGCCAAGGAATCACAAGAAGCGAAACACCACCCTGCCGGCACTGCGAAACAGAGTATGAAGTCGCCATCAACGGACACTCCGCATTTGTATGAAACAATAGAAAAAACTTGTTCATCCACACGGGAAAAGACCGGAGGGCCTTTGGCGTTTATAAGCCGCCGCTTCGCATTGTCTGCCCAAGGGGCGCGCGACTTCTGCCGGGGCGTGGTCTGGACTACGTTGTTCGACCTCGTGCAAATGCTCCCCGCCGTGTTTGTCTTCATCTTCCTGGCCGACACCTTGCCGCCCCTTACCGGCGCGGAGGCGGCAAGAGGGCACTCGCTTGCTTTCTATTCAGTGGTCGCCCTGGCGTTCATGGCGGTGATGTATGTAGTCGGCGTGCTCCAGTACCGCAGCACCTACACATGCGTTTATGCCGAAAGTGCCAACCGGCGCATAGCCCTTGCCGAGAAGCTGCGCCGCCTGCCGCTGGCCTTTTTCGGCGAAAAGAACCTGTCAGACCTCACCGCCACAATAATGGACGACTGCACCGACCTCGAACACACGTTCTCACACTCCGTGCCGCAGCTGTTCGCCTCGCTCGCATGTCTTGTCCTCATAGCCGCTGGCATGGCTGCATACTGCTGGCCGCTGGCCGCCGCACTGTTCTGGGTTGCGCCCGTCGCGCTGGGCACATTGCTGCTTGCAAACCGATGGATGAGGCACAGCAACAAAGCAAACTACATGAACAAGCGTGCCGTTACGGAGATAATACAGGAAGGACTGGACACAGTTCAGGAAATAAAGTCTTACGGACAGGAGAGCCGTTACGCATCGAAGCTCGACTGCGCGATAGACCGTTACGAGCGCATAATGACCCACGGAGAACTCCTGTTGGGCACAATCGTCAACGGTTCGCAGAGCATACTGAAGCTCGGTCTTGCCTCGGTAGTGATTATAGGGGCGTGGCTCATGGCCGCAGGAACGGTTGATGTGTTCACATATCTTGTCTTCCTAATCGTAGGGTCGCGCGTTTACAGCCCAATAAACGAAGTGCTTAACAACCTGGCCGCGCTTACTTACCTCGACGTGCGCATCGCCCGTATGAACGAAATGGAGCGGATGCCAGTGCAAGACGGGACTGACGCACCCATGGGCGGCGGTTACGACATAGCCTTCGAGCACGTAAGTTTTGCTTATGAAGACCGAAAACAGGTGCTGAAGGACGTGTCTTTTACGGCGCGTCAGGGCGAAATAACCGCACTCATAGGCCCGTCGGGCGGAGGAAAGAGCACCGCTGCACGCCTGGCGGCACGCTTCTGGGACATCCATTCAGGACGCATAACCCTCGGAGGGGTCGACATCTCGACCATAGACCCCGAGGCTCTGCTGCGCAACTTCTCAATAGTGTTCCAAGACGTAGTGCTGTTCAACGCCTCCGTAATTGACAACATACGCATAGGCCGGCGCGATGCAAGCGACGAGGAGGTGCTCCGCGTGGCACGCCTTGCCTGCTGCGACGAGTTCGTGAGGCGTCTGCCCGACGGTTACGACACCGTAATCGGCGAGAACGGACAGACACTATCGGGCGGCGAGCGGCAGCGCATATCCATCGCCCGGGCACTGTTGAAGGACACGCCTGTGGTGCTGCTTGACGAAGCTACGGCATCTCTGGACGTTGAAAACGAGACGCTAATCCAAGCCGGAATATCCGAACTTGTACGCAACAAGACCGTACTCATAATAGCCCACCGCATGCGCACTATAGCCAACGCCGACAAAATCCTCGTGCTCGACGGCGGAACCATTGCCGAGCAGGGCACGCCCGGCGAGCTGAAAGCGCGCGGCGGATATTTCGCCCGGATGCTGGCTTTACAGCAGGAAGCTGCAGGCAGGTAAGCCGGTTGCAAACTGTCCGCAATGCAGAAAACGCATTGCGGACAATGCCTTGTGCCCCGCGCATTTCCGAAAGGCCGCATCTCACCTTGCAAAAGGCCATGAATTGTACGCCAAAAGACCGTATCTTACAATGCAAAATGCCACCTATTGGGAAACGACTGGAGATGAAGCATGTTGCGTGTTGTTTTTTACCGTACACGGTTTGGCTCTGCAACGTCATGCCGGTTTGCGTTCATCAGTCATCGTCAACGGTAACCCCCGACACACTGCTGACCGCGACAAACCGCGCGTGGAGGTTTATCTCCTCGCCGCTACCGTGGCAGGATATTCTCAAATCCTTCCATCCATCGGCGACTTCGACGATGCTTATACTCGCGCTTGGCTTGCTGTTACACTGCGGCGTGAAGCTGTTTACGCAGACGTTTATCAAATCAAGGACGATGCGGACGGCGTTCACGCCACGCTGCCGCCATTTTTCTGGCAGTTGCCGAGGCATTTCACGGGTGATGAAAGACAACTGGGCATCCAGTTCTTCACCAAAGTTGAAACAGATAGATTGTATTTCCACACAGTTGAGCGACGGCAAGCCATCGCTACCATAAACATACTCCAAGCCGCCTGTCCTACAGCATAGCTGTAGCCAAAGGTCTCTATCGCTTTTCATAACCTTGTTAATGTTTTGCAGGTTTTACGTATTCCGTAAAGGCAAAAATAGCGAAATTCAAGTTAAGTTAAAACCAAACCTTGATTTATTTGGCAAAAAAGCGTATCTTTGCGGATGCAACATAAACATTGAGGAGGGACGAAACATGCCGCAAATCAGTTTTTTCTACGGAATAATCATATTGATGAACTTTTCCGACCATGCACCAGCGCACTTTCATGCATGGTACAATGAGTACAAAGTAATTGTGAGTATTAAAGACGGTGTGGTTAAAGGGGAGATGCCAGGAAGAGCGTTGAAAATGATACTTGAATGGCTTGAACTGCATAGGGACGAGTTGCTTGCAAACTGGGAGAAGGCGCAGAAAGGCAGTCCGCTTGACAAAATAGAGCCATTGAAATAAATTGTGGGAGGAATTTAAGATGTTTACAGAAGTAATAAAAGCCGAATATGTTGGCGGCTACAAGGTGAAATTATGGTTCAACAACAATGTGACCAAAGTAGTAGACTTGCGGTCTTCATTGAAAGGCGAAGTCTTTGAGCCATTGAAGGACTTGGACTTTTTCAAGCGGTTCACAATCAAATACAATACTTTGGAATGGGAAAACGGGGCAGATTTTGCCCCTGAATATTTGTTGGAGTTGCCCAATGCGTGAATGTATTAACAAAAGGGAATACTTAAATGCACATCGACCAAGGCTGAAAGAAATGAAGATAAACGGACAGAATAAATATTTGTAATGGCACTTAACACGGACAAGAACCTGAAACTGTATTACTCAATAAAGGAAGTGGCCGGAATGATAGGCGTCTCGGAGAGCATGCTGCGCTTCTGGGAGAAGGAAATACCCCTGCTGAAGCCCAAGACTACGGGCAACAACGTGCGCCAATACACCGAGGCCGACATTGAGAACGTCAAGGCAGTGTACAACCTCGTGAAGGTGCGCGGCTTCAAGCTGGCCGCCGCACGCAAGATGCTGCGCGAGAACAAGCAGGGAGTTGACAACAACGCACGCCTCATGGAAGGACTGATTAAAGTGCGCGACGAGCTGAAAGAGATGAAAAAGCACTTGGACTATCTGACATAGCCCGGCAACAATAGCCAACCAATCAGGCAATGCCAACCCCAATGACGCGCATACGACATGGCTTTCAGCCTTGTAAAAGGCATCCGAATACCATTCAAAAGGCGGTTAATTACACTTCAAAAGGCAGTTAACCACAACCTAAAAGGGCATCTTTCGCACTGCGGAAGACGCCCTTTGGCAATACAAGCGCAATTATATTTTTTTCAAAATCATCTTCCAATCTTTCACCGTACACGATAACGCCCTGTCGTTCAGAGCGATAGGCGGTGAAAGATATGTCATGACATCTTTCACCATGCAAACCGTTAATAATCAACACGTTACCATGCTGGGTGAAAGATAGAAAGATAAATCGCGGAAAAAATAGCGAAGCATCGTTTTTATTGGGCACTATAAAATATTTTGTGTAAATGGAAAATACGGGATTCAAGTTAGAGTCTCGTATTTTTTTATTTTATACATTTGCAAAATGAAGAAG